>Ga0209591_10003558_pt1 | contig 18038 bp, 17 predicted proteins | sample MAT01_FD_187207 | JGI IMG/M metagenome (GOLD analysis project Ga0209591, IMG submission 187207) | Freshwater microbial communities from Lake Fryxell liftoff mats and glacier meltwater in Antarctica - MAT-01 (SPAdes) (version 2) | ecosystem: Environmental > Aquatic > Freshwater > Ice > Liftoff... | reverse complement strand
TATGGGGCGGCCTCTCTCGATTCTCAAAAGCTTCGAGGCCCCTTCTGAAGCACTGATGGAAGACCGCGAGATGTTTACGGATCGCATCTCCAATGCCGCTACCGCCGTCCTGAGCCTGCTTGGCATCGATGCCGATCCACTGCAGAGCCGCGAACATATCTTGCTATCGCAAATTTTCCAGTCCAATTGGGCTGAAGGCAAGAGTTTGGATCTTGCCGGGATCATTAGCCAGGTTCAGGAGCCACCCTTCAAGAAAATTGGTGTTCTCGATATCGATAGTTTCTTCCCTGCCAAAGACCGCTTTGCGCTTGCCATGCAGGTAAATAACCTTCTCGCCAGCCCTGGGTTCGCTGCCTGGATGGAAGGCGAAGGAATGGATATCGGGAAGCTGTTAAGAAATCCTCAAGGTAAGCCTCGCGTCTCGGTGATCTCGATCGCCCACCTGAACGATCAGGAGCGGATGTTCTTTGTCGCTTTGCTGCTGAATGAATTTCTCGGGTGGGTGCGGACTCAGGCCGGCACATCGAGTCTTCGTGCCTTGCTCTACATGGATGAAATTTTCGGCTATTTTCCACCCCTAGGGAATCCGCCCGCCAAGAAGCCGCTTCTCACCCTGCTCAAGCAGGCCCGCGCCTTTGGTGTGGGTATTGTTCTTGCGACGCAAAACCCGGTCGATCTCGATTACAAAGGCCTGGCCAATTGCGGCACTTGGTTTATTGGGCGTTTGCAGACGGAGCGCGATAAAGCCCGTTTGATGGAAGGCCTCAGTGGCGCGAGCGCTCAAGCCGGAATGGCCTTTGACGCTGCGCGAACGGAACGCATCCTATCGAGTCTCGGCAAACGCGTCTTCTATCTCAACAGCGTTCACAACAACACACCAACGATCTTTCAAACGCGCTGGGCGCTCAGCTATCTTCGAGGACCGCTCACTCGCGACCAGATCAAGAGTCTTACGGCAAAGGGGCCGCAACCCGACCCTGTTGCCGAGCCCAAGGCTGGCGCGAAGATCCCCGCACTTGCCCCCGCCGCCGCACGCCCTGTCTTGCCGCCAGAAGTACTCCAGAAATTTCTCGCAGCTCGATCTTCAAGCAAAGATCTTATGTACTTTCCCCACATGTGCGCTGCGACAAAGATCCGCTTTAATGACCCCAAGTCTGGAATCGATGAATCAATTGACCGAGTCTTTCTTACTCCCGTCAAGGATGACAACACTCCCGTTGCATGGTCAGAGAGTCAGGTCGCTGACATTCATCCGGACGAGCTGGAAGGTGCGCCCACAGAGGGCATTGGCTACGCCGAACTTTCTGGTGCAGCAACCAAAGTGAAGAACTATGCCGGTTGGCAGAAGGATCTTCTTACGCACATCTATGCCAACGAATCACTCGATATCTTTACCGTGCCTGACCTGAAAGCTTTCTCGCATCCCGGGGAATCCGAGTCTGACTTCCGCGCCCGCATCTCTCATGAACTGCATGAAGAACGGGATGCTGAAGTAGAGAAAATTCGCACCAAATATCGCCCCAGGATCGATGTGCTTACCGAGCGTTTGCGCAAGGCTGAAGCTGCCAAACAACTGCAGCAACAACAACGCTCAAGCGAAATGGTGAGTACGGGCATCAGCATTCTTGGCGGAGTGCTGGGCGCAATGTTTGGCCGTGGCAGTGCGCTATCCAAGACCAATATCGGCAAGGCTGCCACGGCTGCCAAGCAGGCGGGCAAGGTACTCAAAGAGCAAGGTGATGTCGGCCGCGCCGGAGATACTGTTGAGGCCGTCCAGGCGCAGATCGCCCAGATGGAGCAAGAAGTTGAAACTGCGGTGGCGGCCATCACAGCGAAACTCGATTCCGGGAATGCCCAGATTGAGACTGTTTCGATCAAGCCGAAGAAGACCAACATTTCAATTGGCTTTACCGCGTTGGTCTGGGCACCCTGCCAGCATGAAGAGGGCAAGGATCCCGAGCCCGCCTGGTAGTTGTAATCCGTCTCCAGTCTCCGTACAATAACCGCATGTCGAATTTCTCGCGTCGTGATCTCTTAAAGGTGACTGCCGGTGCTGCGGTTGCCTCTGCTCTTCCTCAATTGCAGGCCGCAAAACGTTCTGCAACCGATTGGGTCAGCCTCGGTAAGACCAATGTGAAGGTGACTCGCCTGGCCTTCGGCACGGGCACGCATGGAGGTCGCATACAGCGAGAATTGGGGCAGAAGGAATTTACTCGACTGGTTCGTCATGCCTACGATCGAGGCATTCGTTTCTTTGAATCTGCCGACAACTACGACCAGATGCACGAAATGCTGGCTGAAGCGCTCAAGGGGATTCCGCGTGAGAACTACCGGCTGATGACAAAGCTGCGCTGGCAGAATGCTGCGCGTGAAGGCTACAAGCCGATGGACGATATCGAGCGCTTCCGCCGCGAGCTCAACAGCGATTACTTCGACATCTTCCTGCTGCATAACGTCAAGACAACCACTTGGCCCAAAGAGTTGGAGGCCTTGCGCGATGCATTGTCAGAAGCCAAGCACAAGCAGTTGATCCGCTGCCACGGATGTTCAGGGCATGGCTTGCAGCCGATTCGCGCTTATGCAGGCAACAACTGGCTGGATGTTGCGCTGATGCGAGTCAACCACGATGGCACCCGCATGGATAACCTGCGCGACGAGGCAAATGTCCCGGGAGACCGCTCTGAAGTGTTGCCTACGATTGAGAAGGTGCACGCTCAGGGAACCGGGGTCTTGGGCATGAAGATCATGGGCGAAGGCAAGTTCATCACTCCAGAACAGCGCGATGCGTCAATCAAATTCGTGATGCAGTTTGGCAAGGTGGATGCCGTCACGATCGGTTTCAAGTCGACCGCCGAGATCGATGAAGCCATCGAGAGAATGAACACGCACCTCAACGCCTGAGGCTGCTGCGACATCCGGCTTCCCGTTGCCGTCGAAATCGGCAATTACCAGGTTCCATGTTGCGGCACCTGCCTCAATACGTCTGACTTTTTCGCCTTGGATCACGTCTACATGGTCTCCGGCTGCAGCTACGATCATTCGATTGGAAACCTGAAACTGCCAAGTGCGCCCCTGGCCTGGCAATGCCTTTGGCGACCGACGAAAATGGCCCTTTCCATCACCAGGCAACACGTGCGGCCTTCCATCGTGGCCCGGCCCGACCACGGCGTCCAGATTGCCGTCCCCGTCCCAATCCGTGAGCTCCAATTGAGCGGATCTGATTTTGTGGTCTTGGGCATCCGCGCTTTGCACCACTTCGAAATTCCCTTTACCTTTTCCCAGCGCTACCAGTAGGTCAGGGCCCCGATCATCGGTGCTTGCCACCAGCAGGTCCGGAATACGGTCCTGATTGATGTCGGCTATTTTCACCTGGTAGGCACCCGCGCCCATCTTTAACGGTGAATTTGCTGCCTCACGGAATCCACCCTTGCCATCGCCAAGCATTAGCGTAAGGTCGCCATCGCCAATATTGGCCGAGGCGATATCAGGAATGAGGTCTCCATTCAGGTCGGCCACCGCAAGGCTATGGTTGTGCGGCTTGCCACCTTTTCGCGGCACCAGCGGTGAACCTGACACAGCCTGAAAGCCGCCTTTGCCGTTGCCCAGCAACACGGCGATTCGGTAGCTATCATGGCTGCCGGAGATCAAGTCGATGAGGCCATCGCCGTTCATGTCGGCCAGAGCGCAGCCACCTGGTTCTCCCACTCCGATTCCCTTGATCGTATCCACTGCTTCGAAGCGAAGTCGCCCCCGGTTCAAATACACTCCGTAGCCTTGCGCCGTCTGTGTAATCAAGTCGGGAAGGCGATCTCCGTTGAGATCTGCTGCAAGCAGGTTGCTAACAGTCTGGGCCTCTCGAAGAGTCTGTCCCAGAAAGATAAGGAGAACCACGAGTTTCATATATTGGAAAAGACGAGAAGTCCGGCAGAACTGTTAACCATCTTTTCGACCAAAGCTGCCATCCGGGCAAATAATTCTGGCGTGGAAAAGCCGCCAAAATCAGGCCAAGGGAGTCATGGCCTTCATCATATTGCCACCGCGCATACGCGACAATACAGGTAATGACCGAAATTGTGAAAATCACTGGCCGCGAGATCCTCGATTCGCGCGGCAACCCTACTGTTGAAGCTGATGTATTGCTTGCCGATGGCTCGATTGGCCGCGCGGCTGTTCCGAGTGGTGCCTCCACTGGCGAACACGAAGCCGTAGAGCTTCGCGATGACGACAAGGATCGCTATCTCGGTAAAGGCACGCTGCGTGCCGTCGCCAATATCAACGATATCCTCGGCAAGAACCTTATTGGCCTGGACGCCACTCGACAGGCTGAAATCGACCGCTTTATGATTTCGCTCGATGGAACTCCTAACAAAGCGAACCTCGGCGCGAACGCGCTCCTCGCTGTTTCAATGGCCACTGCACGTGCAGCCGCCGCCAGCTTGATGACACCTCTATATCGCTACCTGGGTGGAGTCAATGCCTCGATCCTACCGGTGCCAATGATGAACATCATCAACGGTGGCGCTCACGCCGATAACTCGGTTGACCCACAGGAATTCATGATTGCCCCGATCGGTGCCACAAGCTTCCGCGAAGCCCTGCGGATGGGTGCGGAAACTTTCCACGCCCTTAAGGGTGTTCTCAAGAAGAAGGGCTACTCCACCGCAGTTGGTGACGAAGGAGGCTTTGCTCCTTCGCTCAAGTCCAATCAGGAAGCTATCGACGTGATCCTCGAAGCTGTCGTCAAGGCTGGCTACACGCCGGGTGATCAGATCGCGATCGCTCTCGATTGCGCCGCATCTGAGATGTACGACAAGTCCAAGAAAAAGTACGTCTTCAAGAAGAGCGACAACAGCGAATACACCTCCGACGAGATCGTTGCGCTTTGGGAAAGCTGGGTCAATCAGTATCCGATTATCTCGATCGAAGATGGCCTGGACGAAAATGATTGGGACGGCTGGAAGACCATCACCGATCGCCTCGGCAAGAAGATTCAGCTCGTGGGCGACGATCTCTTCGTCACCAACACCGAGATCCTGGCCAAAGGTATTTCGCTGGGCATTGCCAATTCCATCCTGATCAAGGTGAACCAGATCGGCACCCTCACCGAGACGCTCGAAGCCATGGCGATGGCGGCCAACGCCAACTACACCTCCATGGCATCGCATCGCTCTGGCGAAACCGAAGATACCTTCATCGCCGATCTTGCCGTTGCCACCGGTTGCGGCCAGATCAAGACCGGTTCTGCGTCGCGTACAGACCGTATCGCCAAATACAATCAGCTACTTCGCATCGAAGAAGAGCTTGGTTCTTCTGCCAGGTACCTCGGCAAGAAAGCGTTCAAGCAATAATGTCCAAGCCTGATCTGGTTGTTCTCACCATCCTGGATGGCTTTGGCTGGCGCGAGCAATCAGAAGGCAATGCAGTGATGGCCGCCCACAAACCGAATTTTGACCGCTTGTGGGCGGCCAATCCGCATACCCTCATTGAGGCTTCCGGCCCTTGGGTGGGGCTGCCTGTTGGACAGATGGGCAACAGTGAAGTAGGCCACCTGAATATTGGTTCGGGACGCGTCATTCGTATGGATGTCTCCCGCATTGACCACGCCATCGAGACCGGCGATTTCTTTCAGTTACCCGAACTGAAGGCAGCAATGAAGACCAGGCGTCTTCATCTTTTGGGCCTGGTCAGCGACGGTGGCGTGCATTCGCTCAATACTCACCTTTATGCTCTGATCGACATGGCCCAGCGCGAAGGCTTGGCCGAGATCTATGTCCACTGCTTCATGGATGGACGGGATACTCCGCCACGGGCTGGTGCTGGCTTTATTGAAGACCTTCAGAAGCATCTTGGGCCGGCAAAGATTGCATCCGTGATGGGGCGCTACTTTGCCATGGATCGCGACAAGCGTTGGGAGCGTGTAGAACAGGCGGCAGTGGCGATGACAACTGGTGCACCCAAGACCAGTCAATCCCCTCTACAGGTCATGCTCGACAGCTATGTTGCCGATGTCACTGATGAATTTGTTTCTCCTGTCACGATCGTCAACGCCGACAACACACCGGTAGGTCTGATTGAAGAGGGCGATTCTTGCATCTTCTTCAACTACCGCGCCGATCGCGCTCGCGAGATCACTGAACGGCTCACCAAGGGTAATCAACTCCGCTTCACAATGATGACCGAGTATGACCGTACCTTTACTCACCCCTTCGTGTTTAAACCAGAATCGCACCAGAATGTTTTGGGTGAATGGTTGTCCAATCACGGTATTGCCAATCTGCGTGTAGCCGAGACGGAGAAATATCCTCACGTCACCTTCTTCTTCAATGGGGGTATTGAGAAGCCCTATACGGGCGAAGTGCGCGAAATGGTCGCCTCACCCAAGGTTGCAACCTATGACCTGATGCCTGAAATGTCTGCCGAGGGTGTTTCAGACGTTGTCGTAAAGGCGATTGAATCGAAGAAATACGGTGTCATCATCGTTAACTTTGCCAACCCCGACATGGTCGGCCACTCTGGTGTCTTTGAAGCCGCCAAAAAGGCCGTCGAAACCACCGATATTTATGTCGGGCAAATCGAAGCTGCGCTCAAGGCTCACGGTAGTTTCGCCTGGATCATTACAGCTGATCACGGTAACGCTGAGACCATGATTGACCCAGTTACCAAGGGCGTTCATACCTACCACACCACCAACCCCGTTCCTGTTGTAATCGTTGAAGAGGCCCACAAGACCCTGCGCACGGATGCTCCAAACCTGCGCGGAAGCCTTCGGGATCTTGCTCCCACAATTCTGGATCTACTGGAAATCCAGAAGCCGTCTGATATGTCTGGTATTTCACTGAGGCAATAAAAAAAAGGCCCCTCCGTTAGGAGTGGGCCTTTTTACTTGTTAACTAAAACTTACAGCTTGGGGAGGATTACGGCATCGATCACGTGGATCACGCCGTTGTCACAAGCGATGTCGGCCTTGACAACATTAGCCTTGTCGATCATGACCTTGCCACCCTTGGCAGTGAGCTTGGCAGACTGTCCGTTGACCGTCTTTGCAGGACCTGTCTTCACGTCGGCGGCCATTACTTTGGCGCCAACAACGTGGTAGGTCAATACTGCTTTGAGCTTGTCGGGGTTGGCAGCGAGCATGTCCATGGTCGCCTTGGGGACCTTGGCAAATGCTTCGTCAGTCGGGGCAAACACGGTGAACGGGCCAGCGCTCTTGAGCGTGTCCACGAGGCCAGCGGCCTTCACGAGTGAAACCAGGGTCTTAAAGCTGCCAGCGGCGACAGCGGTGTCAACGATGTCAGCAGCAAAGCTGAAGCTCGCAGAGGTCAAAAGCAGAAAAGTAGCAAGAAACGCCTTCTTCATTGAAGTTCTCCTAATCATTTACGAAAGATCTTTCTTTCATTCAGCTTGATGAGGAGTGATTCGAAGCAGAGTTAATTTTTTATCGGGCGCTTGCCACTACTTGTGCAAATTCTTCCCGGTCGCCTACTTTCAGGCTGATTCCTGTATCGCTGAGCGATTGCGATTTCATTGGGACGCGCAGATATCCTTGGGCTAATTCAGAATGACTTAACTGAAGGCGATCTTCACCCAGGAACAACTGAGCGGTATCTGCGCTCTGGATCAGTGCGGAGGAGGGGTTCCATTTCGCCTTGAGTTCATTTCCGTCAATAGTGATTTCAAAGCCGAGTCCAACAATCTCATTTACAGGTTCCTGCCGTGCAGAATTCCACTGCAACAACGAGACCAGAGCCACGGCAAGAATCCCTGCTGCCATGACTGCAACGGCAACCTGTAGCAACGGGAAGCGGCTGGGGGAGACTTCTTCGATTTCGTCAATCAAAACACCCGGAATAGAGTCGCCAGCGGAAAATTCGTTTTCTGTGGCAAATGGTTCTTGTTTGAGTGAAAGTCTCGTTGTTGGATCCTTCAATTCAAAAAGATCTTCCCGATTACGCACGTAGATCGCTGCATCGGCGGGCCGTTGATGGCTCGGACGAATGATCATGGCAAATTGGGACAGCCGATCAAAGAACTTCTCATGAAACTTGACGTCATGCTCTTCCAGTTCCGGCTCGCCTTTGGTTCGTGACCGAAACCATCCCAGTAATTCCATTGATTTTAAGGAAGCGTCCGTCTTTGCGTTCTGAAGGCTCTTGCGCAGTACCTGTTCTTCTTTCGAGTTCAAGTAAAAGTGTGCGGTTGCGTCTTTGCCACGAGAAATCGGGCGCCAGGTCATTACCTGTACAGACTCATCGTGCCGATATCCAAACAATAGACCACCCACATCTTCACCCTTGCCACTGCGGCTGACGTATGTGGAACAAGCGTAAGACCGAATCTGTTCGAGCAAGCCAACCCGCCAGGTCAAATCAACGATTCCCTGCCTGCCATCAAGCCAAGCAGTGTTCTCCGTTGCCTCTACTCTGCCTTGCGGTTTTGGTTGTTCAATTGATAACGTCGTCAATCTTAAATCCCTTCAAGTTGATGATTCTGAGGGCTTTTTGTTTCATCAAAATCACCTGTATCCAGTTTGAGGCCAATGATAGAGAAGTCAATGCGGTACCCGTACCCCCAAATATCGATTTACTACTAGAACAAATGGCCCAGTACTTAATGAAGCTTAATGCTGGTGCTGATGGAAGTCCTGTATTTTCCTCTACTTCGCCTCCAGAGCCTTCGATACACTAATGAAGGAACTGATATTTATGCAGACGAAACGCCTTGGAAACAGCGACTTAGACATTACCCCGTTGGGAGTTGGCGCTTGGGCCATCGGTGGAGGCGGTTGGGCCTTCGGATGGGGCCATCAGGACGACAACGAGTCAGTCGAAGCGATTCGCGCTGCTATTGAGGCTGGGATGAACTGGATCGACACGGCAGCCGTATACGGACTGGGGCACTCAGAAGAGGTCGTGGCCAAGGCTGTTGCTGGCTTGTCCACTAAGCCCTACCTCTTTACGAAGTGCGCTCGAATCTGGAACGAAAAGGGTGAGATCGGGAAGAGCCTCAAAGAGGATTCGATCCGCCGCGAATGCGAAGCTAGCCTTCGTCGACTCAATGTCGACGTGATTGACCTCTACCAGATGCATTGGCCTGAGCCTGATGAGGACGTCGAAGAAGGCTGGACCACAATGGCCAAGCTCAAAGAAGAGGGTAAGGTGCGCTGGATCGGTGTCTCCAACTTTAGTGAGGCTCAGATGAAGCGGGCTCAGACCATTGCTCCAATTACGTCTCTGCAACCTCCCTACTCGCTTTTGCAACGAGAGATTGAGGACAGCATTCTTCCTCATGCTGCATCTACCAACGTCGGCACGCTCGTCTATTCGCCGATGAAAAATGGGCTTCTTAGTGGCAGCATGACCAAAGCAAGGGTCGAGAATCTTCCTGAGAACGATTTCCGCAAGCGCAGCCCCTACTTTCAAGAGCCTCGCCTGACTTCGACTCTCAATCTGGTGGAAGATCTGCGAGCAATTGCCGCCAAATACGACTGCAGCGTAGGCGAGCTTTCAATTGCGTGGACCTTAAGGCACCCTGCCGTAACCTCTGCCATCGTAGGTCTTCGCAATCGCGGTCAGCTTGATGGAGTCCTCAAGTCCGCTACTCTCAATATTGAGCCTGCAGATTTTCAACAGATTGAGGATCTTCTTTCCAGGCACGGACTCTAACTAAGAAGCCTTGTGACAACGTCATACTTAACAGCCCTGTCCCTTGCCCTCGATTCGATCAAAGCGCATCGCCTCAGGAGCTTTCTAACTTTGCTCGGTGTGGTTATCGGTGTTGCCAGCGTCATTCTTGTTGGTGCAGGGATTGAAGGTTTAGGCATAACCGCAGAAGAGACCACCTCCAAGGCTTTTGGCACCGAGTCCTACCTGCTGGCCCAGGTTGCCAACGTAGGGCGCCTTACGGCCAAGCAGCGCGCTGCCTTGCTTCGCAATAACCGGCAGTTACGTCGTGAAGACCTTGTCTATCTTCGAGCGGCTACTGGTGAGCAGGTTCAGTACAGTCCTTATTCCCAGCGACAGGACGATGTCAAGCGGGACGATCGGCTGCTCGAGGCTTGCAGCATTCTCGGCGTATCTGCCGTCCTGTCGGAAATTCGCGACGTAGGCATCGTCGATGGACGTTTCTTTACCGAACAGGAAGAACGCAACAAAAGCTACGTGGCTGTGGTGGGAGATGAAATCCGCACCTACTTCTTTCCGGGTGCCTCGCCCATCGGGCAAACGATTAAGGTACGCGGCTATGAGTTTTTGATTATCGGCGTACAGGAAAAGCTGGGGTCAAACCTTGGCCGCAGCCAGGACAACTCCGTTTATATCCCCGACACAACCTTTGAAAAGCTCTATGGCCCAGCCAAATCGATGAGCATTTTCGCCAGATCTAAAGCGGGTTCCGGCCTTTCTCTCGATGAGGCCCTTGAAGTCACGCGCAGTGCCATGCGCGTGCGCAACCATCTTGGCCCCAAAAAGGAAGACAATTTCGGTTTTCTTACGCCCGATTCGATTCGCGGATTTGTAGACAATATACTTGGCCTGATTCGCATCGTAGTTGTCCCCATCACTCTCATTTCATTGGTTGTAGGCGGAATCGTAATCATGAACATCATGCTCGTCAGCGTTACCGAGCGCACCAAGGAAATCGGGATTCGAAAGGCGCTTGGGGCTCGAAGCGCTGACATCCTCGTCCAGATCCTTACTGAGAGCTTTGTGATCTCGGCGCTGGGTGGATTTCTGGGAATTGCCATTGCGTGGGGTCTGGTTCTAATTGTGACCAATACGTTTGATGTGAAGATGAGAATCACCTATCCCTATATTCTTCTGGCTGTCTTTGTCTCAAGCGGCGTAGGCTTGATTTCCGGCTGGTATCCAGCCCGCAAAGCCGCCCGTCTCGATCCTATTGAAGCGCTGAGGGCTGATTAATCCATGAGCGTTCCTATAGCCGAAACCATTAAGCTGGCGGCTGAGTCTGTTTGGGCCAATCGCTTCCGGTCCGGGCTGACGATCCTTGGCATTGTCATCGGCATTACTACCGTCGTAACTGTTGCCAGCCTTCTCACCGGCCTTCGGGCCGGCATCGTGACCTTCTTCGAAGAGTTTGGTCCGGATTCCATTTTTGTCTCACGCTTTTCAGGTGATCCGAATTCCGGGGGATCCCCAAAAGAGCAGAAGCGGCGCCCGCTCGAGCCGGGCTACGCAGAGTTCATTGAGCGCACCAGCCCTGCGATCGAGCGCGTTTCCGTTTCGATCTTTATTCCAACCGTGCAAGGTGGAAGAGCCCTTTCAGCCAAGGTTCCCGGCTTTGAAAGCGATACGATTGGCCTGCAGGGCCGGTCGGCCAACTCCTATCTGGTGCAACCTCGTGAGCTTCGCTCTGGCCGTGTATTCACTCCAGATGAAGATACCCGTGGCCTGCGGGTTTGTGTCATTGGTCCCAGCGTTGCTGAGGCGCTCTTCCCTGACGGTCAAACGCTGAACAAAACCATTTCTGTCGATGGATCTGAGTTTCGCGTCATCGGTGTGTTCGAAAAGGCCAAGGGTGGATTCTTTGGTGAGAACGGCTTGGATCGCAATATAGAGATTCCACTTGCCGTCGCGAAACAGAAATATCCCTTTGCAGACAATGTTTTTCTGACGGGCAAGGCACGTGAAGGCATGCGTGAGCAGGCTTTTGAAGAAATGCAAGCCGCAATGCGCAGGATCCGTGGAGTGAAGTTTGGTGTCGATAACGACTTCAATATCTCCACAGCGGATCAAATCATTGCTCAATTCGATAAAATCACCGGCTTGATTGTTATCGTTTCTATTGCCATCTCCGGTCTCGGCCTGCTAGTCGGCGGCATCGGCGTAATGAACATCATGCTCGTCAGTGTTACCGAACGAACCCGCGAGATTGGCATCAGGAAAGCGCTTGGTGCCCGCAAGCCCGATATCGTTTTCCAGTTCCTTCTTGAAGCCTCAAGCCTGACCGTTCTTGGGGGAATCATCGGTATCGTCGTCTCTACCCTGGTGACTCTACTGGTGGCTGCCCTGGTGCCAGCCCTGCCCAGCAGCACGCCCCTTTGGGCAATCCTCGCTGGCCTGGGCGTCAGCGTCGCTGTAGGCGTCTTCTTCGGCACATGGCCTGCAATCAAGGCTGCTCGGCTTGACCCCGTCGAAGCTCTCCGCTACGAATAAAACAACCTTAGGCGCTTTTCCTGATATCTGACGAAAGTACTAGTGTGAATTAGAAGTACTGCTACGTGATTTGCTTAGTTGAAGTGAGCCGCGATTTGCCCCAACATTGAAATATCCAATGAGCCTGGAGTACTAGAACATGCCCTACCAAAGTTTAATCGCCGCTAGAAAACAATTATCCCGACTACTGGTTGATACCAGTGGACAGGATTTCATTGAATACGCCATGTTGATTGGCTTCATGGTCCTCGCTTTATGGGTCTTTTTTCCAACTACCGTTGTGCCCTCGATTAGCATGATCTTTTCCCGAATCGTCTCCACCGCTTCTGTTGCGTCCTAGGCCGCAGGTACTATTGGAGGTTCCTTCCCAAAGAGACCCTGGTCCTCTTTGGCAGGATCAAAATTTGGATTCTCCTGCGGCATGACCGCACCAACATCCTTCCTCCATTGCTGCAGCATCTTCTGCATTTTTAAGGCTCGTCCCCTTTCTGTGCCGCTCAGATTCTTCCTCTCTCCCGCATCCTTCTCCAAATCGAACAATTCCAGCCTTCCCGTTTCATAGAATTCAATCAGCTTCCAGTTCTGTTCAATCACCACTCCACCCGGATCTCCACCTTGGTTCGAGTAATGCGGATAGTGCCAATACAATGCATCCCGCTTCAGGCTCTTTTTCTTGCCATCCAGAAGCCCCGTTAGCGCAACTCCGTCGATGCCTCGCGGTCTTGCCATGCCCAGAAGCTCAAGCACGGTAGGGTACAAATCGATTCCTGAGACCCGCGCGCTGACTTCGAGCCCAGCTTTGGCCTTACCTGCCTTCACGATCAGCGGCACACGAATGCCGCCCTCGTAAAGATGCCCCTTGCCCGCCCGCAACGGCTGGTTGTTGGTAACCGGCTCCCGGCTCTTGCCTTCGTACAATAGCCCTCCATTGTCTGAAGTGATCATCCAAATTGTGTTTTCATATTCCCCAGCCGCCTTCAGTTGATTCCGCATCAGGCCGATCTGCTCGTCGGCGATCCGCAGCATCTCGTGGTATGTACCCTCCTTCCCGGAATGCCCGGGAGCCTGCAGGGGTAGGTGGACGGCATAATTGGGCCAGTACAAAAAGAATGGCTTGCGGTCAACTGCGGCAAATTTCCTGGCCGCTATCCCGAGTTCCGTAGTTAGATAATTCTGCGCGCTGCGTCCTTCTAGACCTGGCAGATCGAAGGGCCCAAAATAGCCATTGGAGCCACGCTGATTCCCACCCGTATTGTGATCAAAGCCCTGATCGGTTGGCATGTGTCCATCGCTTCCACCTAGATGCCACTTGCCAACCGATCCCGTCCTGTATCCTGCCTTCTTCAATGTTTCGGCCATCGTCACCTCTTCAAGCGGAAGAAATGTGCCCGTCTTTGGGGTTACTAGTTTTGCCGTCGGCCATTGCGGCCTGCCTGCAATCCAATCGGTCACGCCACTTCTTGGTGGATACTTTCCTGTCAGCAGCGCCGCTCGAGAAGGGCTGCAAACGGGACATGCCGCATAGGCCTGCGTGAACTTGACCCCTTCAGCGGCAATCGCATCGATATTGGGCGTCACGGGCTTGCTATTGCCATAACAGCCAAAATCCCGCCATCCCAAATCGTCAAAAAGCACCAAAACAATATTGGGTTGTTTCGTTTTCGCACCTAACAATCCGCCCGCCAGTCCAGCAAGAACATTTCGTCGTGTTTGGTTTCTCATCGCTTTGGTTTTACAGTAGTGTTATGGAAATTCAGCCGACACCGGCGCTCGTCGAAATCGCCGTACTCGACGACGACAACGACTTCCGCAATTATATGGAAGACGTGCTGGTAGAAGACGCTCAATTTTCCGTTCATGGATTTTCTCATCCCGAAGATCTTTTCCTCGCCGCTGAACAGCGTCTGCCGGATATCGTTTTGCTCGATATGAAAATGGGCGATTTTCAGGGCGAGCAGGTCCTCGATCAGCTTCTCACTCGCTGGCCCACCCTCTGTGTCATCATCGTCACCGGATACCCGTCGCTCGACGACATGCGTGCTGCCCTCAAGCGCAAGGCTTTCGACTATCTCACCAAGCCCTTCAGCCTCGCGCAATTGCGAACTACTCTTGCCAACGCCATCGAGACTTTTGGTCTCGGCCGTGCAGCCCAGGATCGCTTGCGTGAACGTCTGGGCCACCGCATCAAACTCCTGCGTGTGGAAAAGGATTGGAGCTTGAAAGATGTCGCGGCGGCAACCAAGCTGAGCGTAAGTCAGATCAGTTCCATCGAGCGTGGCGCACACCTGCCTTCGCTCGAAAGTTTTCTTGCGATTTGCAAGGCCTTCGACAAGAAGCCTTCAGAGATCCTCGCCTCGATCGAGTTTTAGATCTGCGACGATAGGGCTTGATGACCGCACTCTGCGAATTGGCGACATTAGCCCACGTAAAAATCAGTATCCAGTCTGACCAAACATTTTCTCTAAATCTCGAAATGGATTTGATGGAGCTACCCCTCTTCTCAAACACCGGTTCTCCTCTCGGAATTGTCAAAGAACTGCTCTTCGACAAATGGCATGAAGGCAAACTCCCCAATGATCCTGGCGAATACGATAGCGTCGGCTTCGTCGAAAACCCGGTCATGATCCAGATCCAGACTGGCTGGCTCGAATGCAACGTAGCCGCCACTTTGCAAATCGGACAAAACCGCTTTCTGGGAGAACTAACCACCGATCGGCTAGCCATGATGACCGGCACTGGCCCAGAAGTCGACATGCCCAATATTGAAGAAGAATGGAAGAAGCTCGACGCAGAAGAGACGGTCGACACCGACATCGTTTTCCAGGGCGTTACTCCCTACTAGACAGCATCTTCTCGATTGCCAATTCGTGTGCGGCAAAAAGAACCGCCCAGTCAAAATGCTCCCGGGCCTGCCCCAATCCGTTCCGGCCCAATTTGGCACCAAGTTCTTTATCTCGCCAAATGATTTCGATCTTCGCTGCAAGATCTTCGGCGGAACCAGGCTCGGCCAGCAATCCATTCCAGCCATCCTGAATCACACTCGGGATGCCACCACTTGAAGTAGTCACAACCGGCAAGCCACAAGCCGAAGCTTCACACAAGACCCGCCCCATCGTCTCCGCATCTCTTAGCCCCGTTCTCGGGTCGATCACTTCTCTGCTCGAAAGTACGAATAGGTCGCTGGCATGCAGGTAGTCCCGCAGATCTTCCCGTCCAACATAACCCAGCATAGTCACGTCCTCAGACAACCGCAACCTGGTCACGATTTCCTCAATGCGACTCCTGCTCCCACCCTCACCTGCGATCAGCAATCGAAGCTTCAATCCTCGATCTCGCAACAGGCACACAGACTCTACCAGCGTATCCAGTCCCTTCTTCTCCACCAGCCGGCAAGCCGTCAACAAGTAGAAATACTCCTCGCCCATACCCAAATCGGTTCTACTACTGCGCCCGTCGGCGAAGAATTTAACATCGACTCCCCCAGGCAGAACTTCTATTCGATCTCCTGCCACCTCTGCTTCCTTCAACAAGTTTTGTGTAAACGCAGAATTGGCAAAAATCCATTCCATGCGTCTTGCCGAAGACCGCATCATTGCCGCACGCCGCTTCAGCATCAAGCCCTCCAACTGAGCCGGCCAATTCCAGTGCTTCCACCTCCGGTAGACTTGGCGCTCGACCCAAGGCAGATCCAGCACTCGGCTACCCATCCGGAACGGCCACGCAATCCAAGGCCTTAACACATCATTTCCAGCGCTCCGGCACAGAATCGGCAGTCCCGTCTCCGAAGTCAATTCTCCGTAATACACCGTCGAGGAATAGATCAAATCTGCTCTCATTGCGCTCGCCAATTGAGCTAGCTTTCGCACGTTTGCCTGGTAGGCAACTCTCGACATCACGCGATGAACTTCAAACGGAAAGGCTGGGATGCCGGCTGGCCCCTCTTCCAGCCGGTAGGTGGCTACCTCCACGTGATAGCCGCGATCATGCAGCCACCGGCTCAGTTCAATGGCGTGTGTCTGCATTCCCCCAAACGAGGGCGGAAACTCCGTCAATACCAGCAGCAAACGTTTGGTCATAGTTGTGGGTAATATAGGTGTATAGTTTTGAGGTTGGCTCCTGTCGGTATGTCGATGAGAATGGCTGGCGCGGATTCCCTCATGAACCATCAATAGTAGTACAGAGTTTAGGAGATATGATGACGAATATTTACGTGGGGAACCTTTCCTTCCGTACGACCGAAATCGACCTGGAAGCAGCTTTTTCTGCTTACGGTCCGGTCGACAAAGCAACGCTCGTGAAAGAGCGCGAGACAGGCCGTAGCCGCGGTTTTGGTTTCGTGGAAATGCCGAATGCCGAAGAAGCACAACGCGCTATTGCATCAATGAATGGAAAGGACCTCGGTGGTCGTGCCCTTCAGGTGAACGAAGCTCGTCCGCGCGAAGAGCGTGGTCCGGGTGGTGGCGGCGGTGGCCGTCCTGGTGGCGGTGGCGGTGGCGGCTTTAGCCGCGAACGTCGCGAACCCCGCTGGTAACCTGCCAGCCTTTAGAGTCGTTTTTTACGCAAGAGCGGAGGAGCAATCCTCCGCTCTTGCTTTTCAAAGACGGGTACCAGCGTTGCCTCAATCCAGGAGAAGGCTGCCTCAAGCCCCTCCGCTTCATACAAGCGTCCGATCCGGGCTTCTACCTCTGAGGCCTCCCCCGTGATCTGCAGGAACTTGTTTGAGGTCATCCGAATCGCTTTTTCGTTATCGATTCCGCTGCCCTCGCCTAGAATCTTCCTCCGCACATAAAGCGACAAAACGGCATCCCCCACCCAAGCCTCTTCCAGAATCTCGCGCTGTCTTGCTTTGGCTCCCATAGCTACCTTCTGTATATTCTAATGGGATGCTTCTTCTGCTGCTCCTCTCCTGGGCCCAAACTCAAGTAGTGCTTCTGGGCACGGGCACACCAAACGCAGACCCCCTCCGCTCGGGCCCCTCCACCGCCATCGTCGTCAACGGCGCTTCCTATGTGGTCGATCTCGGCCCCGGCGTAGTGCGCCGAGCCGCAGCAGCCGCAGAGAAGGGAATCCAGGCTCTAGCTCCTGCCAACCTCAAAACCGCCTTCCTCACTCACCTGCCTTCCGATCACACCGCAGGCCTCCCCGATTTCTATCTCATGCCCGCCGTGCTCGACCGTCATACCCCGCTAAAGCTAATCGGCCCCAAAGGCACCAGGTCCATGGCCCGCCACATTCAGGCTGCCTGCAAAGAAGACATCGACAATCGCGTGAAGAAACTCGAAAAAGGCGATCCTGCTTCCTATCGCATCGACGTAACTGAAATCCAGCCAGGCATGGTCTACAAAGGGCTCTGAGCGAGAATGTGAAGTGCACGCCCATTTTGTGGGGCTTAATGAATGAAGGCGGCATTGCTGAGAATCCAAAAGCTTGTTGACTGTCCACTCCTCAGCGCTTCGGTATGAGGTCGTCAAAAAGCAGACGGATAGCTGGAAACTGCAATGAAATTAGATATTTCTAGTCGCTTCTGCGACCGCCCCAAGGAATCGGCACCGAGGACAATTATTGCGGATTCCCTCATCAAGCCACTAGAACAATCAGCTTTCTCGGCGAGTGGTGGCCGAAGGTGAAACCCCGGTTAAATTGGGGCCACCTCACATTCCTGCGCAGAGCCCCACTTCCCATTCCTGCGCAAAGCCCCACTTCCCATTCCTGCGCAGAGCCCCACCTCCCATTCCTGCGCAAAGCCCCACTTCACATTCCTGCGCAGAGCCCCACTTCCCATTCCTGCGCAAAGCCCCACTTCCCAACCCCGTGCGTAAGCGCGGGGATTCAAAGTGACATCGCTGTCCCCCACAGGTTCAATCC
>Ga0209591_10003557_pt1 | contig 18039 bp, 10 predicted proteins | sample MAT01_FD_187207 | JGI IMG/M metagenome (GOLD analysis project Ga0209591, IMG submission 187207) | Freshwater microbial communities from Lake Fryxell liftoff mats and glacier meltwater in Antarctica - MAT-01 (SPAdes) (version 2) | ecosystem: Environmental > Aquatic > Freshwater > Ice > Liftoff... | reverse complement strand
CCCAAATGCACCCGCAACCCCCGCAACAATTCCACCATCCGCGTCACAGGTGAAGCCGCCCACACCGATCCCCTATAGGTTCCCTCCAGCTTTTGACTCGGCTCAAATATCTGAATCAACAACTCAGGACGATTAACTTCAGGATCAACCAATACCCAATCAGGCGTAAGGGTTTCCTGATGCTGCTCCACCCGCACCCGCCAATGATTAGCAATCTCCTGCCCCGTCTTCAAATATTCCTGCGGATAACCCAACGTATTGCTCAGCACCCATGACACCCAAGCCCGATGGATCGCCAGTTCCTTCTGGGCATTTCCCCATTCCTGATAAGCCTGTTTTAACAGCGAAAAATGCTCGCTATCATGGGCGCTCAACCCCTGCGGAAATACCTCTAGCAATACCTCCATGCTCAAAAATGAGCCAACAATATCAACAAGACTTAACCATTCAGCATGATGACGGGCGATCGACATAAATTTGGGCGCAATGTAAATGTAATAACGTTTAAAAAATCAAATCTCAATTCCAATACCTTAGGGGTAGAGCATTTGCACCACTATATTTAAAATTCTCAGAAAATCTCAATTTGCAAATGCTCTACCCTCTTCACTATAGCGACTTTAAGGAGTATAGATAAATTTTTGAAAGTGCCGCTTCGCGGCACTTTCAAAAATTTATCTGGGCTTTCTCAAAACAATTTTGGTGGTACAAGAAAAGCGATCGCTAAGGGGAATAACCTTGGCTGCGGGTCAGCATACCTTTGACGGATGATCTCCTGCTCTTTGCTGATTTCATCAGGGATTTGTCTCAGCCGCAATTCCAAACTTTGACGATTGCGCTCAAACTGTTCTCTCTCATCAGAGCTAAACAAATCAAGCTGAAGCGGTTTCTCGTTATTCGTAAGCTCCTTTTCAATACTCTTCTGCAATTCTTGGAGAATCGTTTGGATATCCGCCATCTCCTGTTGAGCGCGATCGGCTAATTGCTTTTGCAGAGAATTTTGGCGATCGCCCATCCGACTTTCGAGATGCTTTTTCAACGGTTCCGCATAAACATCCCAAAGCCCAATTAATTTCTGCATAAAAGCATCTGGTACTGGCTCAGGCGTAGCATTTTGCAATAACTGCGCTAGTTCCAATACATTCAACCTCACAAACTTTCCACCACGGATCACGCCCCCCGCCGTAATCACCTCTTCATTCAAACGCTGTTGATCGCTTCCCAAAATCACCAACCGCCCATAAACGACCACCACAGGCTCAGTAATAAGATGATTAGGAATTTGCAGCGCCGTAACGCGACTTAGCTTTTTGGTTTCTCCGCGCCGCCAGACTTCAGCACGGAGCAGTCGCAAACACATCTGTACCAGTCGATGATTGAGGTGAGCAAGTACTACATCATCATGATTTCTAGCGCGATCGGGGTTAAACGTAATTGGACGAATTTCGCCTGTGTGGGGATGGGCTAAGCCCTGATTGCACACCGTCCAACTACCGCGAAAAGCTGGCAAATGAAAAACTTCGCGGTCGCCATCAATAGGAATTAATTCGGGCTGACCTGCTAGGCGCAAGCCCACCTGCACAACCGATTGAATATTGCTCGGTTCGAGGCGGAGATCCTGACGGGTGCGATCGAGTTTCTCCTTAAGTTGAGCAATCTCTTTTTGTACCTGTCGCTCAAACTTGAGCAAGCGGCGCATCGGTTCGGAGTCCTTTTCGGCTTGAGCCGTATCCAGAAACACCCGCTTACCGAGCATCGCCTCTTCCACCTGTGCAGCGATCACAGGGCCGACCTTGCCCAAGTCTTCACGGATATTATTAATTTTCAACGCCGCCCGCATCAAAAATTCCAAATCTCCTTCGAGATCGCCCACCTTCACATCTTGAGTCACCTGATTTTGATAGCCCTGACCGACAAAGTGATAGATCAGCACCTTGTCGGCTCTTTGTCCGTGGCGATCAATTCTCCCATTGCGCTGTTCCATTCGATTAGGATTCCAAGGGATTTCGTAATGGATTAACTTCGAGCAGTAATTTTGTAAATCTAAACCCTCAGATGCGGCATCGGTAGCTAGTAAAATCCGCACAGACGAAATTTTGGGATTGGCTTGGAAGGCTGCCTTCACTTTTTCGCGATCGTCGCTATTCATCCCTCCATAAAGAATCATCAAGCGATCGCCCTGCCCTAAACCACGACTAAGCAACAAATCCGCCAGCCATTTCTGGGTGGCTCGATATTCCGTAAAAATAATTACGCGCTGATCTGACCATTGCCCATGCACATGAATATGTTGAGCGATCCATGCTAATAGCTGATCGGCTTTGCTATCGGTTTGACGCGATGATTGCTCAGCCCAAGTTTTTAACTCAGTGATTATATTTTGTTCTTGAGCCGACAGCGATCGCCATATGGATGTACTCGTAGCGATCGCCTCTGATGTTGATTCTTCATAGAGATCATCATCGGCAAATTCTTCTTCAATATCATCAATCTGCCGCCGCAATAGTCCCACTGTTGGCGTTGCTAAGCGTTTTGCTAAGTTCTTCCCTTTTTTGAGGGATTCTTCATGCTTGATTAAAGTAGTCAAAAAGGCTTGAGGACTAGAGAACAACCGCTTCTTGAGTAACTTCAAAACAAACTCTGTCGCAGTTTGCTCTAGTTTGTTAGTCGCTCCTTCTCTTCGCAATTTGGTATATTCATTTAATTTACGATTAGCAGCGCGTTCTGCATCGGTATAAGGAACTGCGATCGCCTCCAAGCATCTCTCAGGGAAGCGCGGTTTGCCATCCCAATTTGGCGGCAATTCCCGCTTCAGCCGACGGATCATGATCAAGTTCAATTGCTTAGGATCGGGGGGGATTTCCCTTGCAAAACGTTGAGAATCTAATAGTTCCAACAGCGCTGTAAAGCTCTCGCTATAGCCATTGTGTGGCGTTGCCGAGAGAAATAATTTATGCTCACAATGGGGTACTAAAAATCTCACCGCCCCCGTGCGCTGAGAATCGATCGCATATTTCCCCCCTGCTGATGGTGCAATATTATGGGCTTCATCGACAATCAATAGATCAATTCTACGCGGATAAATTGACTCACCTTCCGATGGTAAAGATTCACGCAATAACCGCAATGGGCGATCGCGCTTGATAAAGTCAATGGAAGTAATCAATCGCGGATAATGCCCCCAAGGATTAGTATGCAGCCCCCGCCACCGCCGCAGGTCGCGCATCAATTCGCTATTCACAATCCGAAAGTCCAAGCCAAATTTGTCGCGCATCTGTTCCTGCCACTGCACCTGCAAAGATGATGGGCAAACAATCAAAATGCGATGCGCCCTTTGGCGCAAGGTTAGCTCCTGCGCCACCAATCCCGCCTCAATGGTTTTCCCCAAGCCCACATCATCGGCAATCAGCAAATTCACCCTCGGCATCTGCACGGCCCGCATCACAGGATCAAGCTGATAATCTTCAATCTCGATACCACTGCGAAAGGGTGACTGCACAATCTGGCGATCGCCCTGAGATACTGCTCCCCACTTCACCGCATCCAAAAAAGCCGAAAATACTTCAGGACGATCTAAAGCATCGGGATAGGGTAATTCTCTTTCTTCAAACAGTTTCGCGCCATTCTCTAGTTCCCAAATCACCTCTAGTTCTTCGCCCACTCCCTCATCCTCAACGGAGGCAAGCGTCAGCAGGTGATGAATTGGTAATTTAGCAAGATGGACAGGATTCGCAGTCATACCCGAAGCTTGGACATTCATCACCGCAAAAGTCCGTCCGCGTACTTTGACTAACTGTCCTTGTTCTGGCAGGGCCTGAGCTTGATTCTGGGGTTGCATAAATCCTTACTTAAATCTATTTCTCAAAAAATCCTAAAATCTGATTATTACATATTCGATAAGCATCGCTGTATCAATTCTCATTATAAAATTTGGTTTTGTTATGGGAATTGCTGACAGCGCTGACAAGAATAGAATCTAGACTGTGAAGAATTGCCACAACTTCCACAATTAGAACAAACATAGAACTGAGAATTATGATCATCAAAACAAGGACTAGCCAGTACATCACGTCCAAATACGCGATCGCACCAGCCAACTGAGCGATCGTTAATTTCAAGATTAGCCCCATCAAGTTTGATATATGGATAGTTAGTTTGACATTGCCCACATCTTTGTAAGCCCCAAGTAGTTTTGCATCGTTGACAATCAGCCTTAAAGCAATCATTGCCAATATTTTCTAAATTAATGTCAAAGCTAGTTGCCGAATAATTTGCTTGGCAAGTAGGACAGGTTAAGAATGACTCAAATTCTCGCTCAATACTTTCAGTCAAATTTTCTAGTTGCCGAAGTTTAACGACTTCGCCCTTACTAGAATTACCTTTAGCCTCTTCTCTCTTGATCATACTATGCAGGTTATTAGTAAATACCTTGCGATCATCAAGGGAAAGAGGACGCATAACTAGAAGCTGATTATTTTGATTATTTTGACGTATCATTCCTGACTGCTGAAGCTGTTGCAGTAATTGATCAGGCAATCGAAATTCTAATGCTTTCTTGATAGGATAAGCGCTGTACTTTTGCGAATAAATCCACCATTGAATTGCTCTAGCAACTCTCTCTGTACTCAAAATATCAAAGGGACTAACAGGCAACAAAGCCAATCTGCGATCGCTTTTTAAACGCTGATTTAAATCAGCGTTTAAAAAATCATTACCGATAGTATTAAAATATCGTTGTAACTTGGGAGATATTTGAGACAAATCCTGAGCAGTTCCAAAATAGAGAATAATTGTCTGATGTTGCTGTGAAACGGCTTGACCAGATACTTTCTCAAGCAATTTTAATATCTGCTCGCTTGTCTGTTCATCGGGAGATTTTGCTAACTGTGCAACTAAAGGAATAAACTTTAAAATTCCTAATCCTTCAGATTCCAGTTGAATTGAGCCATCCTCTAACCATTGGAAATTTAGAGATTCACTTTCTCTATATGCATCTTTCTGCAAAGAATATGATGATTGACCGCGTTCAGGTAAAGCCGAATCTGATGAGTAACCAAAGCCGCGATCGCGCTCTGTTTTGATCAATACCTTAGAACAAAGCAAAAAACAAAAAGCCTCAAAGCCATTGATTGTCTGCTGATAAAAATCAAAAAGTTGCTGTGCAGTTTTACTTTTTTGGCTCCGCCACTTGCTCCACTCCCGCCACAGTTTAGCAATCTCGCGATAGTGGCGATCGCCAATCAGGATATTCGTATTTCTGAGCGTACTTTCCACTTCTGCCCTACGAGGAATTGCTTTGTATAGATCTGTATCAGTAAGACTCAAAAGCTTCTGTTTGATTTGTTTTAAAAAATCTAGCGTTACTTCCGCCACTCTTAACTGTGGAGCTGCATCAAAGTCTTCGCCCCAGAGATGGCAAATTCTCTCGCGATTTCGCCAATGAATAGACTGCGATACTTCTGAGAAGTTAAGTGCTTGCTCTAGTTCATTTTTCAGATTCTCGACATCACGAATTCTTTGCCTCAGATAAACTAAAACATGGTCAATTAGCCTTACTGTAACCCGATTTTCATAAATATCTAGCAGTTCTTCCCGCACAAGGCTCAACACATTCTTCGGTCGGACTCCTCGAAAAGTCTTACATTCCCAATCTTCAGTATGACTGGTTAAATAGGCGATCGCATGAGGAGCAATACGCTGAACTCTGGCTACAGGAAGTTTTTCAGTTTCCATCTTGAGATAAGAGCGCGGACGATGACAAATCTCTTCTAGATGAGGAATTGCATCTTTAATACTTTTCTCTAGTGGTTGTATTTGAATAGCACTAGCAATTTCAGGTGCGAGAGGCGAAAGATTTGCTAAATCTTGCCAAGTGCTTTGCTTTAAAAGCATTTGTTGATATTGTTTTACAAAAAAAACCAGACTATCAGCAGCACTATCTACAGGAATTTGCCAAGCAGGAAATTTACTGGTCAATGCTAACTTACTATCGCGTATAGTCAAGCGTTTAGTGGACTCAGGGACAAGATGATTACGAGTATTTTTCTGGACGTGAATACCATTGATTTTTGTCCCGTCATCATCAGCCAATACTTGCCATTGTCCTAGTAAAGCATCTGAAATCGCTTGTTCAGATTTTGCGAGAAACTGCACAAATTTTTGCTGTAGTCGATCCCAAATTTTCATGACAGATCTCCCCCCGACAAGCGCTGCATTTCTTCTTGTAAAATATTGAGAGATTGGACTGGCTTAGATGATTGATCGAGAACTTCCCAATTTTTTTGAATATAAGTTTGTAGTTGCTTGAGATCATCAGTGCGGTTATCATGGCGATCGCGCAATTTACGAAGAACTTTGGTAGCCAAGATATGATCGGTCGCCTCTCCCACTGTGCCACCTGCGGCAACAACTACAGGTACAAAACAATCAACTTGCCGCTTCAGTCGATTGCTCCATCCTAATCTAAATCGTTTTAGTAAATCACGAAGTTCAGGCTCATTGATAAATTCCCATGATTCCTTAGCTTTATCGAGATGACTTCTTTTTGCTTCATTAAAGGTCTTAGTTAAGGCAATATAGGAAACAGGCTGACGGGGTTCAATTCTGCCAACATTAAAAGATTCTGCTTGCTGATGTAATTCCATCACATAGGCGCGATCATAGGTTTTATCGGCAAATTCTAAAGTTGTTTCATCTTGGTTTGCAGTACCAATAAACCAAATATTCGGAGGTATTACTAGTTCCTTATTTTGGAATAGATTAGGGAAAGGTTTATTCAGATCTGATTGTAGGCTTAGAGTTGGGGTCTTGCCTGATTCAGCCTGTTCTAACTTCGAGAGAAAGTCAGCAAAGTACTGTTCTGGACGCGAAAGATTCATTTCATCTAATAGCACGATATAAATTTGATCGCGGTACAATGGCGTTTGGGCTTCATAGATTGCTTTGAAAAAGTCAGTTTCATAAAAGCGTCCCTCAAAAGCATTGAAATAACCAATCAAATCTTGGCGATCGCGCCATCCTGCCTGTATCTCGATCAGCTTACAATTGCTGGCTTGGCGATCGCCCATTGCACGCGCAAAAGCAAGAGGTAAACTAGTTTTACCAGTGCCGCTAATTCCTTGCAAAATGTGTAAACGACTCATTGCTAGACCACCAAGGAAAGCCCGAATATCCTGTTCTGAGTAATAAAGTTCTTTTCCTCTTCCTTGAGACAAAGCTATGCGATCGCGCAAATCTTTAGCAAATGCACGCAGATCGGTAGTTTCTTTATAGAGTTGTGAAGGAGTTTGCAAATGTTGATCTTGATCCATAGCTGCACAACGTTCAAATTGGCTACGTTTTTGATCATCAGCAATAGAGAGTGCTAAATCACCTCGAAGATCTTCAAGAGCTTTACGAAGGCGTGAATTACTTGCCTCCATTGCCTCTTTTTCGCTGCGAAGAGTTGCAAGGTTAGAGTTTTCAACACGAATTAAAGATAAAGCTCTCTCTTGTTCTTGAGTTTTGCTTGTAAGTTGTAGCCGTTCACTTTCCCAAGTTTCCTGTAAGGTCTCTAGCTTCTGCAAACGTTCTAGACTTGCTTGACTCGGTAGTTCGGCTAATTTTTGCTTGAGTGAGTCATTCTCTTTGCGAAACTTTTCTAATATTTCTAATACTTGTTCTGGAGTCCTTTGTCCAAAACGGCGATCGGCTTCGAGTCTTTGACGCAGTTTAGTGGCTAACTCATCACGAACTTTTTTAACCTCAATTATAGATTCTTGTAACTCTTGATTTTTAAATTGTAGAACTTCAATTTCAGCAGCAGATTTTAAACGAATTTTAGTCGCTTGTAGTTCTTGATCTTCTTCAAGCAACTCACGTTCTATTTGTAACTGTCGTTGCTCTTTGCGTATTGTTTTTCGCAAAACGAGCAATTCTTGCTGTTCAGCATCAATCTCGGTCTGTCTTATTGTTAAATTTTCTTCATACCGTTGTCTTATAGCACTTAGTTCTTGCGCTAATCTATCTTGCTGCTCAGCAATCTCAGAATCAAGACTGCTGCGGCGTTCGGAAATTTTTTGGTATTGGCTATAGCGTTCTTGACGCAAATTTTCGGTGGCTTCATCTAGGGCTTGGAGAGCATCCTGATTTTGCTCCGTAAATCCTGCCGCAGCATTCGATTCCCGTTCTTTCAGTTTACGATCTTTATCAATAACCTCCTTATTAAACAGTTGACGCTCTTGTTTAAGCACATTTTGCTCTTGCTCAAATTCCTGTTTAGCTTGATTTAAGCTAGTTTGCTCTGAATTAATAGCTGCTTCTTTTTCCTGCAAATCAGCAATTTGCAACTCTAACTGTTTAGTTGTCTCATCCAGACGTTGACGATCAACCTCAATGTTTTTAATTGCAGCTTCATAAAGTTGAGCTTTTTCCCAACAATCTTGCTTGTTAAAAGCTTCGGGTGGTGATGTGGTCATGACTTGCTCAAGTTGTTGTTCGGTCACAGTCGCAAGTGCGGTAATAGCTAGAGTTTCTAATTTTTCCTGATCGATTTGACCTTGATTATTAGATTTAGGCTCTGACTTAGCAGATGTCTGATTTCTTTGTGTAGAAGTACGTTTTTTTGATGCCATAAGTTTATTTAATCAGGAGAGTAAGAAAGATTGAGAATACTAGAAACTAGATGATAGATAGTCTCGATACAGCGATCGCATTCAGTGATATTAGGAGAAGCACGACTAGAAGCATGGCTACTAGCATCTCTTAGGGTTGCCAACTGATCTAACCTACTCAAAATATCTGGATATGTTTGGGCAAGATTATGTAAGGGATGATCGGCAAAAATGCGTGTGGCTAAGAGTGCCGCAAGGATATGAGGACGCAAGGACTGACTACCATATTCGGCAGCGTTACGGACTTTTCCCTGTTTTACATCGGTCAAAGTCGCAGGTAATGGCATTGTAAAGCCAATCTGCTTAGCTAAATCATTAATAAATTTTCGGTTGCCATTTTTGTCATTAATCGATAGCTGTTTCCATTCTTTATTTGGTAAATACTTGGGACGGATATAGTTAAATATTTGCTCACCGACTTTTTGACATTGAATTAAACAGGACTCAATCAGAGGATCTTGTTGCTTAGTTATATCTAAATCTTTAATCTGAGCGCGATCGTTTTCCATCCTGACTAGAGAAGCATAAATATCGTCATAATGTCCAATTGCTACAGTGAGCTTAAATTTTACTTGCTGCTTTGCGTCAGAGAGATACATTTCTATTAGCTCTGACAGAGTACCTTGATCATCTCGTGATTCACTCATGCCAAGAATACGTTTTTGCAATTCTCGAAAATTATCTTGCTCAAATTGCTTGTCAATTGCTTTACGCAACCAAAGGCTATCACCCAAACCAAATGGGTCGCAAACTAACCAATTAGGATCATGCTCAGGAAGATATAGGAACGTTGCTAACCATACTGGGGTAGGGTTCTCTTCAATAAACGAGATCCGCTTGAGAGAGAGAATTTGAGAATTATGCAAAGACTCTTCAGGCATATCGTCATCATCTAAATCTGAAGTATTGGTTGCTAATTTGCCTATTGCTTTACTATGGCTGCGAACTGCCTTCAGAATATCTTTGGGATTAGGAGTTTGGGGACTAAAATCAGGCACTTTAGGTATCACTAGAGTTTGATAATTTGGCTGACCAACAGAGCCTAAATTTAATTCAGGAAATCCCGAAGAGTTTAGTCGCACATCCGCACGTTCTTCTGTATTGATAAAACGGGGCATAAGCTGATTTGTCCAAATATCTTGAAAAATGTAGCCTGCCACAGGTTCTTCAGTAGTGAAAATTTCATTCTCTAAGAGTCGCTTACCATGCTCAGTGAGAATGCCATAGTTATTGATTAAATTACGATCGCTTAATTCCGAAAGGATCAGAGCCGCTAAATCTTTGTGAATTTCTAGGTATGTACCGATCTGTTCGGCTGACTGCACACCAGCATTAGATAGTCCAAGAATTGCTTTTTCGAGAATGTTGAGTTTGTTATAACTTGTACGCGGTGCTACCACGCGATACATCCAAGCAGGATACACAAAAAAGCGGCGATCGCGCCATTTTTTCTGAGATTTGGGGTCGTAATAGAGTATCGGGATATCTTGGTCAAATTTCATAATCTAAAACCTCCTAATCACGCCATTTTCGCTCTGGCAGAGTTGATAAAAATCAATAAATTCGCGCATGGCAAATCTTTCAATCTCAGGTTTCTGAGCTTCACTCCTCACCATCGCTAAATCACCGACAACGATCAATAACCTTTGCTGACGACTCATGGCAACACATAGACGGTTTTCAAGGAGCAGAAAGCCATATTTTTGTTGATATTGCTTAGGTTCTCTCGCAACAATGTCATTACTACGGGTCATAGATAGAAATACCACATCAAACTCCTTGCCCTGAAAAGAATCTACTGTCCCAATTCGTAAGCGTTCGATCAGCTTTCCTGAATCTGCTCTTCCCTCTTCCCACTGACGCGAGACTTGATAAGCCCCTTCGTCATTAGGTTCAGCAATACCTTCTATACAGAGTGCCTCCCAAATTTCTGTCACTTGAGCGCGATAGAAAGTAATCACCCCAAACGTCAGATTTTGGGAGGATTCCATTGCTAGACGCAACTCATGGGCAAGATGCTTTGCCTCAATGGGGCGAGATTTACTTTGCCCCTTGGTTTCACTACCCCGTATTAAAGGAATATCAAGCCAAGCAGCAACCTTACCCTCATAATTAGGAATGTTATGCACAAAATCTGCATCAGGTCTACCCGTATTAATCTTTGAATCGCCGTGATATTCATAGAAAGTACGACTTACAAAATCGCCCAAAACCCGATGCATTCGGTATTGTGTATCAAGGGTAATCGTGCGCTTAATTCCATCCTCGGCTTCTCTGGCTCTAAGTTGTTGAAAGAGTTGCTCAAACAAGCTGAGCTTCAGGACATCACGAGTTTGCTCATTAGATGCTGCTAACTTGCGTTCCACTTCTTCCTCAAGCATATGCGGCAACTGACGATGATCTCCCACCAAAATAATCCGCCTTTCTGCCTTTGCCATCGGGATAAACAAGTCCAACGGGTTAGCACGAGCAGCTTCATCAATAATTACGGTTTCAAAGATACTATCAGGACTGCCTGTAATCATTGCCATATCTTTGCCTGCGACCTGTTGACAGGTCGCTGCGAGTACAGCCGTATATTTTCGCACCATCTCATTTACTCCCATAGGATCATTTCTAAGATCGTAAAGATATTCTTCGAGGACATCGCGCACACCAACATCCTTTTGACGAACATATTGATAAAAGGCTTCACGCACTTGTTGCAGAAGTCTCTCTATTTCTGGATTGGTGATATTAACGATCGCCTGTGGTGCATTAATAGGGATTAGACAATCGAGCAAACGTTCCTGTAATGCTTGTAAATCAGACAGAAAAGATAGTGAATTTTCTAAATTATCTTCTGGTTCCCAATCAGCCGCCGTTTCGAGCAACTGGCGATCGCTAGGTTTTAAGATTTGTAATTTATCTGGCAACGCATCTATGCGGCGCAGCACTTTTCCTGCTTGCAAAGAGCCATCATCAGCAAAACTGATCGGATCGACACTTAGAGATCGCACTGCTTTAATCACTAATTCCAATTCTGGGCGATCGCTACTCACTCCATTATTTACACTGCGCTCTGTGCGAACGTGAATTTGCTTCTGCTCTAGCAATAAATCGCTGAGTTCGCTGGAAATTTTTCCTAATGTGAGTTGGTAAATTTCAGTAAGCATTTTTGCTGTTTGTGGGCGACCGCTAGGAGTTAGCAGATAACTAAAGATTAAATTTTGTACTTGCCTTAACTGCGAATACTCAGCAGTCTCAGACATTTGGGCTAGTTTAATCTCAAGTGTTTCTATTAGTTCACGCCGCCAGCGATCGGTATCATTAACAGCATCAACTTGATTGTGTTTACCACCAATCCGTGCAACGGGCAAACCATAAACAAATGTACGACTGGCAGCATTATCCACCGCGTCATGTTGGTAGCTGGACAGCAAGATTCTTTTCGCTACCGATTGCTGATTTTGTTCATCGATCTCGGCTAGTCTAGTTTGCAAAGCGGCGATCGTGCCTGTTTTGCCTGTTCCTGGAGGTCCTTGAATCAAGGCAATGTCAGGAGTATTGATCGCAATGTCAAGGGCTTCTTTTTGCCGCGCCGTAGGCTTACCGCCAAATCTGTCAATGGTTGCGGGAGAAATTGGCTTTACCTTTTGCGATCGCCTGATTTGCACAGCACGATTTTCCAGAATTTTGCCTAGCTGTGGCATCGGACAATTAGCTTGCTGAATTCGTTCAGCAGCTTGAAGCCGCCGTTCCAGACGGATGCGATCGCCTTGGGTAGAAATAAACAAGAAACCAGATTTTGGAGGTTCAATTGCGTCTTCAGAATTATTAGGACGTAAATCTATGGATAGTTTTTTAAGGCTAGAAAGATCAAGGCGATCAACTTGACCAAAGAAGCTTTTATTTTGAGAATTTTGTCCAGATTTACGCCCACCATATTTGCGCTGAGTAGCAAACCCAGACAAATCAGGTTCGATCTCACTAGCTTCTAAAGCTAGTTCATTAATTTCTCGGACAGCAATTAACTGCTCGCGTCCATCGGAACGCACAAAAAATCGATAAACCCCATCAGATAAAAGCTGACAACTTTCATAACGTATCCAGCCAAATTCTTGAGCCTTAGCAAGAATATTTGCACCTTCAATTGCGTTATATTCCTGCCATAGACGTAGATAACTATCAGCACTCTTCACCAATAAATCTAAATCAGTACGCACAGTGTCACGCATCGCCCCCGCGATCGTGAAATCACAGAAACAAATATCCCCAAGCATCAAAATAAATGGGCGAGTTTCTAAATTGCTGCGTTGTTTTCTAGATGGGATAATCCTCTCGATTCTCAACTTACCTTCAGAAGTTTGCTTGACATCAACTGCAATGTCTTTGCCTCTAATTTGAAAAGAAGTTGCTAATACTCCTGTAACCTCCTGTCCCGCTTGTACAAACATACGCTGGCAAGGTTTAGCGGTTGGATTAGCGTTTGTAGGAGATGGAATTAATAAATTATAAGTTAACCACTCAATGATCTCTTCTACAGGTTTACTTGAGCGTAGGTATTTGACACGAATATCTTCAACTATTTTCTCGTCAACACCAATTTGTAATTCATCAATACGCCAATCTTGAATAAATTCATGAACTTGAATCGTCACTTGCTCAGGAATTTTTTGCTTAGGATTAGTTGCTAACACCCAACCAAGAAAAGGAAGATTACAATCGACTAGCTTTTCTAGTTCTGTTTGAGATCTTTGATCAGTCCCACAAACTGCCCAGATACTATTTCCATGTTGCAGTAGCAGAGCATTATCCGCCGTTGAACGTGACAGCCTAATTTCATCCTTAATGCTAATAACTGCATCACCACCTGCAAAGGGAGATCCACCAGTTCTTTCTAGGTCTAGAGTAAAGCTCTTGCCAACTTTTAAATCACTAACTCTCATGACAAACCTCCCATAACTAGACTAAATTTGGCAACTCGATGAGGATGATCCAATGCACCAAAATGCAAGAAACAAGAACCAAAGCGCTGCCGATCAATTGATGGATCAAGCAGAAATCGTTCAGGGCGATCGCCAATTTCCACTTCTAGTTTTTTTCTACCATCAGAGGTTAACCAGTAGCTCTTACCATCAAGACTTTGCACGGTTATATGAATGCCTGTGGATTCTTGTTTTGCCTCTAATCTAATACAAGCCTGATCCTGCTGATTTTCTACCCACCCCCTAGTAATGCGGTGTGTTAACTCTATTGGTTGATCAACTTGTAAGGCGATCGCCTGTAATATCGGCAGCATCGCACCATATTGAGGCTCCCACTGAGAAATAGCTAATTGGACAAATTGAGATCTAGGAGTATCACACCAAGGACATAGTTTACTAGTTGCATAAAAAGTACTTTCGCAATGCTGACAGTGAAGAATATAGTCTGCTGCTGAATGTAATGTTTCCACCCATTGATTAGCACTCGGTCTCATCTTTGGATTTGTCAAACCTGCGCCAAAAGACTTTGCACACAGCTTTTTTAGTCTAGGAGATAAGACCATATCAAGGGGAAATCCATAGCTAGAACGATTACGATCGTCGTTAGGGTCATTAACCCAAGGCAACTTACCTTGCACAGCTTGGTTGATCATTTCAGGATCACCATTTTCCACTAAATCACCCATGAGAGGATGAACAAAGCTCAATGTTTTAACAACAATTACCGCTAACGCATGGGCATCAGTTAGGGTATTTGTCCCCGTTATACACAACTCGATCTCTGGTGCAGCATAGGGCGTAGTCCGAAGCCTACTCGCGATCGCTGAATCTTCATAGCGCAAATTATCAGAATCAATTAACCAGACTTCTTCTGATTTATTACTTGATGAAACAAAGATATTGTTAGGGGATGGATCGCCGTAAACCAGACCCTTAGAGTGTAATTTAGAAAAAATCTCAGCACATTTTGCTAGCAATCTTAGTCGGCGACCTAGACCGCCTCCTTGGAGATACCACTCAACAAGATTGTCAAGTTCTCTAAACTGAAGAGGGGTAGGAATTAAGTTGCTGAGAGGTTCCATGCCTGTAAGCAACTCCATTACGTACCCCAATCTTGGTTCTTTTAATAAAGCGATCGGACGAGCAATTTTTAATCCCGTCAAGTCCAATTGGCGTACCAGCTTAATTTGACGGCGCAATCATTCTCTCTGTAATTGATTAGCTTGTTGTAAAACCTTGATAGCATATCGACCATTCTTGACAGAGTAAACTTTGCCCTGTCCACCTTCACCCAATTTGAACCCAAGTTCATAAACTGTGCCATGTTCGTCAGCAATATATTCGTTGTTATTGGCATTAGCACGATTATTCATTGCTGTCTCCAGAGTACAGTGAGGGTTTTATCGTCTAGATGATTCGGGACAGGAAATTCACGCAGTTCTCGACACAAAGCTTGCCAGCGTTGATAGGGATGCATTGAGGCAAAATCTGTTAAGAGCATGGCAATAAAATCACTCAGGCGATCGCTTTGTAAATCCTCAGAAATGCCATCTGTAGCCAATAGAATAGCAGCACCAATTTCTAAAACAGGTAGAGTAAGAATCTGCCAGTCTTGGGTAGTACGCGAGATCCCTAAACCTGTCGTTTGATTACTAAATCCTGTTCTCTCGAAATTAAGCCGATGTAAACTACCATCAGCTTTACGCATTGCCACTAATCCATCCCCAAGCTGAGCCATCACCAACTTTCCCTCAGATGAAACAACAGCAAATAAACAAGTAGCTGCGCTATCGTTTTCACTGGCTGGTAAAACATATAAGTTCCAAAGAATATGAATTAAGCGCAATAAGAGCGTGGGTGAAGCATCTACACTATTTCCCCAATGGCGCAAAGCATTTTTAACAGCACGGCAAGCCATCTTTGCCCCTTGGCGAGCATTTGGCTTTGAGCCTAATCCGTCACTGATAACGATAAATGTGCCGAATTTACTCTGACCTCCCATCCATGCATCTTCATTAGGGCGGCGATCTAGTTTATGCTGTGTCCCAGTGACAGAAGCCCCAAAAGAAATTAATTTGTTAGTTGATGTTTCAGTCATTAGAAATCAATGTCATCCAAATCAAGAGTATCAGGATCAACTAGTTGCTGGAGTTGACTAGGATCAGCACTGCGCGATCGCGTTGCCACAGAAAATGTCACCCAACGAAAGAATCTCTGAATATTTGTTTCATCAGCCGCAAAAACAGAAATTTGCGTACTTTGATTAGCAACAAAGGTATTGAGAACATCTCTATCAGTATCTTCACCAATTCCCATCGCAAACCTTACAGCCTTACTCGCTCGGTCTGATGTTAGTAACTTAGCTAGGGATTCTTGCCAGTTTTTACTAGCTTTTCCTTTTTCATCGGTAGGGACACCATCAGAGACCAGAATCAAGTTGGGGTAGTAAGAACGGCTGGGAATAGTATTACGATCCTCAACTAACTGGTTGACAAGCTCAAATGCTGCTGCCATAGGAGTCGTCCCCTCTGCTTTCATGTCCTCCCATTGAATTTTAGAAGCAGGAGTTAAGGGAGTATGTAAAACTGCACCAGCTTTACCAAAGGTAATAACCGCAATGTGGATATCAGCCACTGCCGAATTATCATCAGCGAAATTCTGAATCATACTGGCGATCGCCCTATTCAGGATAGCTATTTTGCCTTGCTTAGTCATACTTCCACTAACGTCTGCCAAAATAATGACAGGCATCATCCGCGCCGTAGGTACTGTAAAGCTCTTAAATTTACTACTCATAGAAATGCCCCCGATGACAAATATTTAAGACTCGCTTTTTACAAGATTTACTGCCCTATGCAAGGAATAATGACATCCGTTGGGCTGTACCGCAACATTTATCAAGTATTATAGACACTGTATCAGATGTTATTCATCTTTTTGATGACAAAAAAGCAATGTTTACGAAATCACATTTTTTAAGTTGAGTTCTGTTCGAGTGCGACCTTTTCCTGATACTCGTCGAGGATAATCAAAACGTTGCCTAGTATAGCTTTTATAGAATCTCTCTGGAAATTGTGTACTGTATGGGGTCACGCGAGAATTGATGAAAATCGTACGCTAAGCATGAAAACTGAAATCAATATCGATATAAGGTGATTTCTGGTAAAGAATATCCCCTTAATTTGATCGTAGCGCAAGCGTCTTGCTTGCATCGTAGACAGGATGCCTACGCTACGATAGGTAATTTCTTTTTGAGAAATCACCTAAATACTCCTAAAAAAGTAAACAAGCAATACTTATCAAAGAGTCCCCAAACACCAAAGATGCGATCAGTACATTTATAAACAATTCATAATTCGTAAACCCATTGTCAATAGGCTAGATTCATCGACGCTATAGAAAGCTAAAAGCATTAGCCTATAAGGGATTAAGCCACTAGTTTACGATAATTGGAGTTATAAGTACATATTTTTATACCTTTTGCTATTCTTAATTTAGCTTTAGCAATAATTATCTTTTAATTTTCTTCTATTATACTTTTTTATATTTTTATACTGAGAAGTTAATCCTTTGGCTTTCTATTTGCGTAAGGTGAGTGAATATAGAAAAATATAAGGAAATACAACTTGGGGTTTGGCTCAGATCGAGAACAAGTAGGTTTAGATCGAAGAGAACTCATCAAGGACAATCTTCTAGAAGTGCCAGAAACCGCTCAATATGAGGGATAGGAGATACTTAGGAGAAATTCATGTAAAGTACGAGGCCCCATTAACGGCTACAATTATTAAACAATCTAGCTAAGGAAATTAACGAATACTTGTCCGACAGACAATTAATAACAGGTTTAAAGCGAGAACTTTATAACATATAAATAAAAAAAACCTATTTTTTGTCGTTATCAGCCTAGCGATCGCAATATTCACAATAGCTTAGCGGATTTACAAGCAGCCCATACAGGCTGCCCTGCCGATTTGGCACAAATTCTTGTAACTCAGTTATGAAAATAGCCACTTGTCAAAACCTTAATAAAACGTCATATGCAACATGGTCAAACTCAAACTAACGCTCTCAAATGCTGATTATCAGCAATGTATAAAGCTTTGTCGCCAAGGGACTAATACCTCGATAGTCAATCGCGCTCAGGTATTACTTGCCCTGCACAATGGAGCCGATATCCCAGAGGTGATCAAGGTTCTAGGGATTGAAAGGACGCGCCTATGGCGATTGCGAAAACAATATCTCCAAGATGGTTTAAATGACGCTTTGGCAGATGGACGCAGAAAAGCGTGATGTTGCAAATACAGCCGAAATAGCTTGTGTCGGACGATCGACTCTTGACCAGAACAGAACTGTAGTGCAAGATGCAGTCAAGCAAAGAGCGATGAAATCAGCCCAAACATAATGCGGTTAAAGCATTTTGG
>Ga0209591_10003551_pt1 | contig 18060 bp, 15 predicted proteins | sample MAT01_FD_187207 | JGI IMG/M metagenome (GOLD analysis project Ga0209591, IMG submission 187207) | Freshwater microbial communities from Lake Fryxell liftoff mats and glacier meltwater in Antarctica - MAT-01 (SPAdes) (version 2) | ecosystem: Environmental > Aquatic > Freshwater > Ice > Liftoff... | reverse complement strand
TCCGTGGCTGCGGCAACGGGGCCCACCCAGGCGCCCGTCAAGGCGCTCATGAAGACCGCGGTCAGACCTGCGGCCAGCCCCCGGCCGCCCCAGACTGCCGCGAAAGCAATGCCCGCGCGAGCACCGGCCCTGGCCGAAAGCGGCGACGACTGGGCGAGCTTCTGATCAGCGAGGCTGGGCCTCAGACCTTGCGCGTGAGGTCGCTCCCGCGTCGCGTTCGGAATGAGCCCGGCACCGGTTCCGGCAGCCCTGCGGTGATCCGGTTTGGGCGCAGCTCATGTTCCGACCAGTCGAGGATCTCCAGCCGGCCATCGGCGTGTTCCACCAGCGCCGTCAGGCTCTCGACCCAATCACCGTCGTTGCAGTACAGGATGCCGTCGATCTGGCGCATCTCGGCATGGTGGATGTGCCCGCACACCACGCCGTGCACGCCGCGCGACCGCGCTTCTCGTGCCACCGCAGTCTCGAAGCCGCCGACATCGCTGACGGCGCGCTTGACCTTCAGCTCGGGGATGAAGATCACGCGCGTGCCCTTGCGCGCCTTGCGCAGCAGCTTCTGCACGACATCGTTGTGCGATTGCGGCCAGTACCACTGTCGGCGCAGCTGCCAGCCGTCGATGATGTCGCCCACCAGGAACAGCGTTTCGCATTCCACGTGGCGCAGGAAGTGCAGCAGCGCCTTGGCCTGGCAACCGGAGGTGCCCAGGTGCAGATCGCTGATCCACACCGTGCGCAGCCTCAGCGTGCCTTCGGGTGCGCTTTCGAGCGTGCCTTCGGGCGTGCTTTCATCGCCGTCGTCTGGGAGTTCATCGCGTCGCATTTCGCACCCCATTTTTCAGCAGCGGGGCGACACTGGCGTGACGGTTCGGCGTCAGGCCGGTGACGCATGCGGCGCGGCGCGTGCCTTGGCCTGCGCCTGCGAGATGCCGTGCAGCACCTGCGGCACCTCGAACACCGCACGGTTGTGCATTTGCGCCACGTTGGCGCGGTAACGCGGCAATTCGGCCACCAGTTCCTGCACCGCTGCGCCTACCTGGCCGAAGCTGCGCTTCACCACACCCAGGCCGTGAGCCTGCACCCAGTCGGTGTTCCAGCGTTCCTGCGGCAGGGTCCAGGCGTTGCGCGTGACGATGACGGGCAGGCCTTGCTGCACCGCTTCGCTGAGGCTGCCGGGGCCGGGTTTGCCGATGAAAAAATCGGCGCACTGCATCCAGCGCGCCACCTCGGTGGTGTAGCTCACCACCACGCGCGGGGCTGCGGCGGGCATGGCGCGCAACTCGGCGGCCAACGTCTCGTTGCGGCCGCACAGCAGCACGAGCGGCGTTTCGCGAAGCGCAGCGCTTATGGGCTTCATCACGCGCGAACCGGTGCCGCCGAAGAGCACCAGGCCGGTGGGCGTGTGCGCGTCCGGGCCGGCTTCGCGGCGCAGGCTGGTCTTGTCGGCCAGCGGCGGCGTGTAGAAGTCGGGGCGCAGGATCATGCCGCTGGGGTTGTAGCCGACCTTGATGGCTTCCTTGTGATCGTGCGTGGCGCGGTTGACGTGGTCGTAGCCCTGGGGCTCGAAGAAGAAGTGGCCGGCCTGGCGCGCGGTCATGCTCACGCACCAGGCCAGCAGCGCAGCGGCCGCAGGGTGAACGAACAGCAGGCCGTAGGCGGCGATGAAGCTCAAGGCGCTGATGAAGTGCAGCGCCTGGTTGATGCGGCTGTGGTGGTAGTAGCGGTGGTCGTCCCAGCGCTGCGTGGCCAGGTCTTGCAGAAAGCTGCGGTCGGTCATCAAGGTCGGCTCCTCGTGCGGTGGCTGTGACGGCATCGTGACCACGGGTGATGAAGTGCGCGTGAAAGTGGCGTGACGCCAGCATGTCTTGCAGCCTGTCATCGAACTGTTGCTTGATTCCTTCAGCATGCCGGCATGGGCCCAGCGCAAGACGAGACGCTTCAAGTCGACCACTACCTGCCCGCCAAGCCCAGTCTGCTTGTGGCCGTCGTGACCGAGACCTACCCGCCAGAAGTCAACGGCGTGGCCGCCACCCTGTCGCGTGTGGTCGACGGCCTGCGCCAGCGCGGCCACCAGTTGCAGCTGGTGCGCCCACGCCAGACCGACACAGAAACCGGCGCTGGCGAGGCCGGGTTCGCCGAGGTGTTGATGCGCGGCCTGTCGATACCGCGCTACCCGCAGCTGAAGATGGGCCTGCCAGCACGGCGCGAGTTGCAGCGCCTGTGGGCCACGCAGCGGCCCGACGTGGTGCACATCGTCACCGAAGGGCCGCTCGGTTGGTCGGCGCTGCAGGCCGCGCGCCACCTGAAGCTGCCGGTGGTGAGCGACTTCCGCACCAACTTCCACGCCTACAGCGCGCACTACGGCGTGGGCTGGCTGCGCACGCCGGTAATGGCCTACCTGCGCAAGTTCCACAACCGCACCCACAGCACCATGGTGCCGACGCAAATGCTGCGGCGTGAATTGGCCGAGGCTGGCTTTGAACGCCTGCGTGTGGTGGCGCGCGGTGTCGACACCCGACGCTTCACGCCCGAGCGGCGCAGCGAAGCCCTGCGTGCGCAGTGGGGGGCCGGCCCCCACACGCTGGTGGCGTTGTGCGTGAGGCGCCTGGTGGCTGAGAAGAATTTGGGCCTGATGCTCGATGCTGCTGCCGCGATGCGTGCACAGCACCCGGCCCTGCGGCTGGTGCTGGTGGGCGACGGCCCCGAGCGGGCGCGCCTGCAACAGCGCTGCCCCGACGCTGTGTTCAGCGGTGAGCGCCACGGCGACGACCTGGCCCGGCACTACGCTTCGGCCGATGTCTTTCTCTTCGCGAGCATGACCGAGACCTTCGGCAACGTGGTGCCCGAAGCCATGGCCAGCGGCTTGGCCGTGGTGGCCTACGACCATGCCGCCGCTGGCCAGCTGATACGCCATGGCGAAAACGGCCTGCTCGCGCGCCCGGCTGAACCGAGCGACTTCTGCAGCGTCGCGCGCCGCGCAGCGACCGACCGCGCCGTGCTGCGCGAAATGGGCGCGTGCGCACGTGGCAGCGTGTTGTCGCTGGACTGGGACCGCATCGTCGACGCGGTGGAGGTGGAGTACGCCTCGGCGATGGCCAGCCCCGGCCAACGCTCCGCGGTGGGCTGGAAGCCTGCGCTGCCGATAGGCTGAGATCGCGGCCGTGCGGGTGAGTCCCGGGCTTGATCGCTGCTTTCTGGCGCGATTGAAGAAGAGCTACACAAAGCACGACGGCTTGCAGTGCGTGAACGCATGCAAGCCGTTGAGATCGCCGCCGGCAACCAGGAACTTTCGTCGCGCACCGACGCGCAGGCGAGCAGTCTGCAAGAGACAACGGCGTCGATGGAGCAGATCTCCGGCAGCGTCAAACACTGCGCGGCCTCGGCGTCAGCAAGTTCGCTCCTGGCTGGCGAGGCTTCGGAGATTGCCAGCCACAGCCACGAAGCCGTGCTTGGGGGTGGTGCAGGTCATGAATGAAACTTCGAGGTCTGACGTCAAGTCCTTTGTCAGCGCTTCCCGGGTGGTGTCGGTCTGCGCATGCAGGAGCAACTGGCGCTTTTGTTCGTCCGAGTTGATGGCACAGAGAGGACAGTGCGGGTCCCTGCCGGTTCGCTCTGGCCGGCACCAGGCGCGGCAAGACCATGCAGCAGCGCCCTATCGAGGCGCCGGTGATATTCAGAAGGATGTCGGAAGGCGCGGCGTAAGGCGCCCTCTGCGCCCGCCCCTTTGCGTACCCTGCGGCATCGGGCTCTTTCGTCAGAAACGCGGAAGATCCGGGCGCGCCATCACCCACAAACAGAGCCCGGCTACCGCGCCGGGTTCGTCCTTTCTGGATCGGGCTGGATCGGGCTGGATCGGGCCACATGGGCCGAGACCTGCGCCGGCCGCTACATGGCGGCGACACGGACACGCAAAACGGACACGCAAAACGGACACCCAGAAAGCGAAACGGGCTAGAAGCTTTCGCCGCCATCCCGCTGATTCTTATGGTGGCCTGGGGCGGAATCGAACCACCGACACGCGGATTTTCAATCCGCTGCTCTACCAACTGAGCTACCAGGCCAGGACAGCCAGAAAGTATAGCAGCGCGCCTACACAGCGCTGCCCACGCCGCTGCGTTCAGCCGCCCCCGCGCTTGTTGCGCGACAGGTCCACGCCCAGTTGCTTGAGCTTGCGGTACAGGTGTGTGCGCTCCAGGCCGGTCTTCTCGGCAACGCGCGTCATGCTGCCGCCTTCCTGCGCCAAATGAAACTCGAAATAGCTTTTCTCGAAGGCGTCACGCGCCTCGCGCAGCGGGCGGTCGAGGTCGAACATCTGCTCCGAACGCGGGCCTTCGTTCACCTGGGGCAGCAGGGTGCCCGCCATCGGGTGCAACGGAATTGCCGCGCCTTCTACAAGGCCGCCGGTCTGGCCCTCGTGGCGCGCAGCTGCAGACGCCGCGGCCAGGCGCTGCGCCGGCTTCACCAGGGCCTGCTCAACCGTGCGCAGCAGCTTCTGCAGCGTGATGGGCTTTTCCAGAAAGGCGCTGGCGCCGTACTTGGTGGCTTCCACCGCGGTGTCGATAGTGCCGTGGCCGCTCATCATGATGACGGGCATGCTCAACTGCCCACTGGCGCCCCATTCCTTGAGCAGCGTCACGCCGTCCACGTCGGGCATCCAGATGTCCAGCAGCACGAGGTCGGGGCGCAGCATTTCGCGCACCTGGCGCGCCTGCGCGGCGTTTTCGGCCAGTTCGACCGTGTGACCTTCGTCGGTCAAGATCTCGGACAGCAGGGCACGTATGCCCAACTCGTCGTCGACTACCAGGATAGTTGCCATGCGTTCTAGTGCGTCACGCTGCCAAGGGCCGGGAAGGCGCCGGCTTCGGTGGCCTCCGGTGGGCCACTCGGCGTTGCGGCGAAGTTGGAAAATGATAGCGAAACGCGGGCGCCAGTGACGGGCCCATCGGGTTCATCGCCGGCGTGCAGGTTGGCAGCACGCAAGCGTGCGCCATGTTCGTCGGCAATCTTCTTCACCACCGCAAGCCCCAGGCCCGTGCCTTTGGCCTTGGTGGTGACGTAAGGCTCGAAGGCTCGCTTGAGCACCTTCTCGGCAAAACCGGGGCCATTGTCGATGACGGTCAGGCGCAGCGCGAGCAACTCACCATTTTCGCCGCGCGCCACGCTGGTGATCAGCTCCACCTCGCCGTCGGGTCGGTCGGCCACGGCGTCCAGGCTGTTCTGCACCAGGTTGTGGATGACCTGCCGCAGCTGCGTGGCGTCACCCATCAACCGCGGCAACCCGGGCTCCAGCCGCGCCAGCAACAGGCCGTTGTCCATGGCTTGGCCATACAGCGCCAGCACTTCCGAGGCCAGCGCATTCAGCTCCAGCGGCAGCATCTTCGCCGCCGGCAAGCGCGCGTAGTCGCGGAACTCGTTGACCAGGGCCTGCATCGCGCCCACCTGGTTGACGATGGTGTGCACGCTGCGCGCCAGCAGCGCCTGGTCGGCACCTTCGAGCTTGTGGCCCAGCCTGTGCTGCAGGCGCTCGGCGCTCAGCTGTATGGGCGTGAGCGGGTTCTTGATCTCGTGCGCCAGGCGGCGCGCCACCTCGGCCCAAGCCGCGCTGCGCTGGGCGCTGACGACTTCGGTGATGTCGTCGAACACCATCAGCCGCATGTCGCCCTGCAGCGTGGCGCCGCGCACCAGCAGCGTCAGCGTGGTGCCGTCGCCGCGCTGCAGGTCGAAGCTTTCTTGCCACTGGTCGCGCTCGCCGGCCTCGGGGCTGGTGGCCAGCAGCTCGAAGCGCTGTTCCACGCCTTGCGAGAAGTCTTTCAGGTCGGGCAGCTCACTCAGACGGCGGCCGCGCCAGCTGGCCAAGGGGCGCTGCAGGATGCGCGTGGCGCCGGGGTTGACGGTGTCGATGCGGCCTTCGCGGTCGAACACGATGACACCGGCAGTCAATGTGTCCAGGATGGTCTGCAGCCGTGCCCGGGCGCTTTCCAACTGCTGCACGCCGCGCTGCACCTGGCTGCGTGCGTCGGCCACCTGGGCCGTCATCGCCGCGAAGCTGCGCGTCAGGCCGCCGAGTTCGTCGCCGCTGGCGAAAACGGGCTTCGCGCGCAAATCACCGGCCGCCACCTGGCGCACACCATCGGCCAGCAGCAGCAGCGGCTTGGCCAGCTGGTTGCCCAACACGATGGCCAACAGCACGGCAGCGAACACCGCGAGGATGAGTGCCAGCGTCAGCGTGCCCACGTACATGCGGCGCAGCGCGTCGCGGGCCAAAAAACGCTGTTGATATTCACTGTAGGCCGCCTGCACCGCCAGCGCATTCGCGGCCAGCGCGCGCGGCATGGGTTGCACCACCATCAGGTAGCGCTCGTCGCTGCGTGCCAGTGCGGTGCCGGTGCGTGGCACGCGCGCCAGCGCACGCACCCTGGGCCCGGGGCGGAAGGCTTCCAGCGACTCGTCGTCCAGCCCTTCCACCTGCGCGGCGGCGCCGGTTTCGCGCACCTGGCGCATCAGGTTGGGATGGGGGCGTTCGGGCGGGCCGGCAGCGGCGCCGCCCCCGGCCGTGAACAGCACCTGGCCAGTGGGGCCGACGAGCGAGGCTTCGCTGGCGCCGATCTGCTCACGCAGGCGTTCCAGCGTCAGCGGCGCCACGGCGATGCCGTCGTCGGCCAGGCGCTCGGCGCCGATGCGGGCCTTGCCCACGAGGTCGGCGGTCAGTGTGTCCAGCGTGCCCTTGCCCAGGGCCAGGCCGGCGTCCAGCGCGCCGGCCACGCGCACGTCGAACCAGGCGGCGATGCTGCGGCTGGCGAACTGGTAGCTCACGGTGTAGATCACCAAACCCGGCAACAGCCCCACCAGCGCGAAGATGCCCGCGAGCTTGATCAACAGCTTGCTGCCGAACTTGCCGCGCCGCACACGAACCGCCAGACGCACCGCCACGACGGCAATCACCAGCGTCAGCAGCACCGCCACGGCCACGTTCAGCCAGAACAGCCAGACGAAATGGCGTTCGTAGAAGCCGCCGCCCTGGCTGCTGAAGCTGATGACGAAGGCCAGCACCAGCGCCGTGCCGGTGGCGGCCACGATGGCGATGACCCAGGCCCAGCGCGCCGAATTGCTCATGTCAAATCACCGTGCGCAGCACACAACTGGCCCACCAAGCCCCTTGCGCGGAACCGGCCCCGCCGGGCCGCTGCAAGAGCCCCCTCGAGGGGTGGCGAACGCAGTGAGCCTGGGGGCTTCATCACGACCCAAGCTCGACCTTCAGTGCGGTATTCACGCCCACCGCCCAGTCGCCCTGGCCACCCAGGCCGAACTGCATCGGGCCTGGCAGCTGCGTCGTGTCCAGCCGGTAGCTGAACTGCAGGTAGTAGCCCTTGTCGGCCAGGTCCAGCTGGGAAAGGTCAGCCAGCTTCCAGCCGGCGCTGCTGGACGCGATGGACAGCGCTTCGGCCAGCGTCGGCACCGTCTGGTAGAGCCCGCCCAGACCCACGCGCCAGGAATTGGTCAGCGGCTGGAAGGCCAGACGCCACGACCGCGAGATACGTGCCACACGTTCGTCGCGCCAATACCAGCGGTTGCGCAGCAACTGGGCCTGGGCCAGGAAGTAGATGGGCACGCCGCGCTGCGCCGCTTCTTCCACCGCGCGCGGCAAGCTCACGCGGACGTTGAAGTCGAGGGTGAGCGCACCCTCCAGCTTCTGCACCTGCAGGCCGGCGAGTTCCACGCCCTGCGCCTGCACGGCGCCGCCGGTGGCCACGCACAACATCAGCATCAGCAGCATCACCCAGCGCTTCAGCATCACCCTGTTCTTCAGCATCAGCCTGCTCTCCAGCATCACCCAGCGCTGCACAAAGCGCTTCAGCTGGCGCTGCGGGGTAGTACGGCGAACCGGCAGCAAGAGCATGGGGCTTCGGGCGGGGGGGTGAACTTCAGAGCTTTCGGGTCACACGGGTTCGTGTAAGGGTTGGTGCGAGGGCTCGTTCGCGGGCTTGTGCAGCAAGGCGTAGAAAAAACCGTCCTGCTGAGCAAAGGGCTGGCTGCCACCACCCACCTGGGCATTGTCGGGCAGAGGCAACAGGTGCCCGGGAGACTGGGGGTCCAGCAGGGCTGTACCCGGGGGCTGGCGTTGCAAAAACGCGTCGATCTGCTGTTGGCCCTCGGCCGGAAAGATGGAACAGGTGGCGTAGAGCAGCCGCCCGCCAGGCGCCAGCAGCGGCCACAAGGCGTCCAGCAACTCGGCCTGGATGCGCGCCAGCGCCTGGATGTCATCCTGCCGGCGCAGCCAGCGCACGTCGGGGTGGCGGCGCACGATGCCGCTGGCGGTGCAGGGCGCGTCCAGCAGGATGGCGTCGAACGGCCGACCGTCCCACCAGGTCTTGGGAAAGCGCCCGTCGCCGGCCTTCAACTCGGCCTTCAGCTGCAGGCGGTTCAGGTTGTCTTGCACACGCGCCAGGCGCAGCGGGTCGCTGTCCAGCGCCAGCAGGTCCAGATCGGCCAGTTCCAGCAGATGGGCCGTCTTGCCGCCGGGCGCAGCGCAGGCGTCCAGCACCCGCGCCCCAGGGCGCAGCCACGGCGGGCTCATCGCTGCCTCGCCAGGCTTGCGGTCGGCGCCCTGCAACAGCAGCACCGCAGCGCGCTGCGCGGCGGCGTCCTGCACGCTGACCTCGCCTTCGGCAAACCCCGGCAGCTGGTTCACCGGGCTCGCCTGGGCCAGCACCACGGTCTGGCCGGCGCCGAACGTCTGGCCTGTCTGGCCTGCAGGGTTGTCCTGCAGCGTGGCCGCACGGCCCAAAGCGGCCAGGCCACGCACATAGGCTTCACCGGTGCCGCGGCGCGCGTTCACGCGCAGCGTCATCGGCGGGCGGCGGTTGGCGCCCAGCAGCAAGGCCTGCCAGTGCTGCGGCCAGTCGCGCTTGACGCGTTCCACCCACCACAGCGGGTGGTTGTAGGCGCCCAGCGCGCTGCGCTGCGCGGCAGGAACCAGCGCCTCGCGTTCCCGCAGGAAACGCCGCAACACCGCGTTGATGAAGCCGGCCGCGGCCGGTGTGCGCACGCGCGCCGCGCTGACGGCCTGGTCGACCAAGGTGTGCTCGGCATAGGGCGGTGTGTCCTGCCCACCCTGGCCGGGCCACAGCAGGGCCAGCGCCGTGACCAGCAGCGCGTCCACCGCCGGCGGTGGCGTCTTCGGCGCCAGCAGCGCGCGCAGTTCAATGGCACTGCCCAGCCAGCGCAGCGTGTGAAAGCTGAGTGCCTGAACGCCGGGCCGCAGGTCGGGTGGGCAGCGCGCCAGCACGGCGGTGAGCGATTGGCCGCCGCGCACAGCCTGCACGGCGTCGGCCGTGTGTTCGAGCAGGCGGCCCAGCGGTGGCGCATGGACGCTCTGAGCGGCGTGGTGGTGGGGAGCAGGTGGCACAGCCAGGGACATCGGTCCAGTCTAGCCGTGCACCGTCGCAGGGCAGCGCACAATGCTCACTCCTCGTTCCGCAGGACCCACACTTCCAGCCATGGCTCGAACACTTGCCCCTGGTGCTACCCGTGCTGCCCCTGCCGCTGAAAGCAGCCCCCGCATCTTCCGCACCGAAGAGGAATTGGCGGCGCTGCCGGCCAGCGAACGCATCCGCTACCGCCTGGTGCAAGCCAAACGGCGCTACCACGCCAACGACAACATCTCGGCCTTCTTGCGTGAAGGCGAACTGGCTGAGCTGAAGGCCGAGGTCGCGGCCAAGCTGCACGAAGTGTTGCAGGCGCTGGTGATAGACACCGACAGTGACCACAACACCCATGACACCGCCAAGCGGGTGGCCAAGATGTACCTGGAAGAAGTGTTCCGCGGCCGCTACGTGCCGATGCCGGCGGTCACCGAATTCCCGAACGTCGAGCGCCTGAACGAGCTGATGATCGTCGGCCCGATCACCGTGCGCAGCGCCTGCAGCCACCACATGTGCCCCATCTTTGGCAGGATCTGGATCGGTATCCTGCCCAACGAGCACAGCAACCTGATCGGGCTTTCCAAGTACGCGCGCATCGCCGACTGGGTGATGAGCCGCCCGCAGATCCAGGAAGAGGCCGTGACCATGCTCGCCAACGAACTGCAGCAGCGCGTGCGCCCCGACGGACTGGCGCTCGTGATGGAAGCCGACCACTTCTGCATGCACTGGCGTGGCGTGAAAGATACCGACACCGCGATGGTCAACAGCGTCATGCGCGGTGCTTTCCTGAAAGACGCCAACCTGCGGCGCGAATTCCTTTCGCTGCTGCCCCGCAAACAACAATCCTGAAGGCGCCACCATGCTGGTTCGACTTCTCTATGCCAGCCACGCCGTGCCGGCCATCGACCAGGACGCCCTGGTCGCCATCCTGCGCAAGAGCAAGGCCAACAACCCGGGCGTCGGCGTTACCGGGGTGCTGTGCTTCAGCGAAGGCATCTTCCTGCAGGTGCTGGAGGGCGGCCGCGGCGCGGTCAACACGCTCTACAACCGCATCGCCACCGATCAGCGCCACACCAACATCACCCTGCTCTGCTACGAAGAGATTGGCGAGCGCCGCTTCGCTGGCTGGAGCATGGGACAGGTGAACATGGGACACCTGAACCCTGCGCTGCTGCTGAAGTACAGCGAGCGGCCCACGCTGGACCCGTTCGCCGTTTCGGGCCACGTCTCGATGGCGCTTTTCGGAGAGCTGATGGCCACGGCCAGCATCGTTGGCCAGACCTAAGTTGAGCGAGCCCGTGGGCGCTTGTAAGGGCGCTTGAGGGGCGCTAGACGAGTGCTTCAAGCCGCACTGCAGGCGAACTTCAGGCGAACTACAGGCGCCCGGCCGCTTCGAAGCGGAACATGCTTACCAGCAGCCGCGTCGGGAAGGCGCGAATGGCCTCGTTGTAGGGCGCTGTAGCCTCGTTGAAGAGCTGACGCGCAAAGCCCAGGCGCTTGGCCGCGTCGCGCCAGGCCAGCGCTTGCTTGGCCACCGGCTCCTGCACGCGCAACTCGGTGTGCTGTTCCAGCAGCGCGAACACGCGGCTGGCCGCAGCAGCCTGTGAGGCCTCGGCAGCGACCCAGGCCTGGGCATGGGCCAGCACCACGGGCTTGGCGGCCATCACGGCGGCTGTGCGCGCCGCCTCGGTGCTGGCTGCCTGCCAGGCGTCGAGCGCGCCTTGTTCGGCAGCCAGCGGTTCACGCAAGGCTGCCAGCAAAGGCACGGCCGCAGCGTGGCGCTGGCGCAAGGCCTCGTCGACCTTGGCCCAGGCTGCGGCGATGGCGTTGCGCAGCGTCACCAGGCGGTTGTAGGCGCCCACCGACCAGAACAACAGCACCGCGGCCAACGCGAGCAGGCTGAGTTGTTGGGCGTTCATTCAGCTGCGCAGGAAGGGTTGCAGGAACGGCTGCTGGAAGGGCGGCACGAATGGGCGCATCTGTTCAACCCCGCACTTCGCCCTGCCCCAGCACCACCCACTTCAGCGACGTCAGCCCCTCCAGCCCCACCGGCCCGCGAGCGTGCAGCTTGTCGGTGCTGATGCCGATTTCCGCGCCCAGCCCGTACTCGAAGCCGTCGGCGAACCGCGTGCTGGCGTTCACCATCACGCTGGCTGAATCGACTTCGCGCAGGAAGCGCATCGCGTTCGCGTGGTTCGTCGTCAGGATGGCGTCGGTGTGGTGGGAACCGAAGCGGTCGATGTGCGTCATCGCCTCGTCCAGGCTGTCCACCACCTTGATGCTGATGATGGGGGCCAGGTATTCCGTGCCCCAGTCGGCTTCGCTCGCGCGGTGCACCTTGGCGCGCGGGCCGAGCAGTGCCGCCGCGCGTGCGCAGCAGCGCATCTCCACGCCCTTGGCCACGAACACGTCGCCGATGAGCGGCAGAAAGGCCACCGCCTTCGCGGCATGCACGAGCAGGCTTTCTGTCGCGTTGCAGGGACTGTATTTCTGCGTCTTGGCGTTGTCGGTCACCTTCACCGCAAGGTCGAGATCGACCTCGGCATCGACATAGGTGTGGCAGTTGCCGTCCAGGTGCTTGATGACGGGCACCTTGGCCTCGGCGCTGATGCGTTCGATGAGACCCTTGCCGCCGCGCGGAATGATCACGTCCACGTACTCGGGCATGGTGATGAGGCAGCCGACCGCAGCGCGGTCGGTGGTGGGCACCAGCTGCACGGCGTCGCGCGGCAGGCCGGCTTCCTGCAACGCCGCCTGCACCAGCTGTATCAGCGTCTGGTTGCTGTGCATCGCCTCGCTGCCGCCGCGCAGGATGCAGGCATTGCCGCTCTTGATGGCCAGCGATGCGGCCTCGATGGTGACGTTGGGCCGGCTCTCGTAGATCATGCCGAAGACGCCGAGCGGCACGCGCATCTGGCCCACGCTGATGCCGCTGGGGCGGCGCTTCACGCCAGTGATCTCGCCCACGGGGTCGGGCATGGCGGCCAGTTGCACGCAGCCCGCGGCCACGGTCTCGATGATCTGGGGCGTGAGCTTCAGGCGGTCGATCAGCGGCTCGGCAAGACCCGCTGCGCGGGCAGATTGCAGGTCGCGCTGGTTGGCCGCGGCCAGCACTGTGCCTGCTTCGCGCAGGCGAAGCGCGAGGGCGCGCAATGCCTCGTCCTTGGCCGCCGTGGGCGCAGCGGCCATGGCTGTCGCAGCCGCGCGTGCGGCTTGGCCCATGCCGGCCATCAGGCTTGGGATGTCCAGCGCTGCTGCGGCAGAAACTTCAGGGGAATCCATGAGCCGGGATTGTCTCCCAGCCCGCCCGCCCGCCCGCCCGCGCGCGGGCCGTGCCGCAGTCAGCGCGCCACGCCCGTCACCCAGGCCTTGCGGATCAGGCGCCCGCAGTTGGCCGATTCATTGCCCGAGCCCGCCTGCGCCTGGCGCGCCACGATGCCGTACCAGGTGCGGGTGGCGTCTATCCACGGATAGAAGCCGAAGGCGCCGGCGCTGCTGAAGGCGCCGTCGCCCACCACGGGGTCGGCCTCCACCCAATGGCCGAGCGAGTAGTTCCAGCTTTCGTTGCCGGGCACCGGCGTAGCCAGCGCATTCGGGCAGGTGGCGGGGTTGGTGCACACCGCCTGCGTGCCCAGCAACGCGCCCAGGCGCAAGCGGCCGTCGAGCATCTTGCGCAGGAAACGTGCGTAGTCGGCGGGCGTGCCCTGCGCCCCGCCAGCCAGCTGTGGCTGGTTGAAGCTGATGGCCACGTCGTCACCCAGCACGGTGCGGAATTCGGTGGCCAGCGCCCCGTTGTTCATGTTGCCCAGGCCCACAAGGCCGGCCAGCTTCTGCATGTGGCCGCCGTTGTAGAAATAGCGGCCGTCAGTGGCGGCGCTATAGGCGCCGTTGGCCGCAGGCAAGGCCAGGCAGCTGTCCACCGTCTGGCCAGCCATGCAGCCGGCGAAGCTGGTGTGGCCGCTGCGAAAGTGCAGGTAGCGCACATCGTCGGCCGACAGCACGCCCGCGCGTACCTCTGCCACGTAGGCGCCGAACAGCCACTTGGTGGCCGAGGCCAGCGCCATCGAGGTGTCGGCGGTGTAGACCGTGGTGTTGCCGGCCCGATTGACCGAGCCACTGGTGCGTGCGGCGCTGCGATCTCCCACTTCCCAATAGAAGGGCGCCACCGCCGTGCAGGCGGCGTTGCCGTTGGCCGTGCTGCGTGCTGCCTCGATGCGTTGGGCTTCGCTGACGCCACTGCCCGGCGTGCCGGTGGGGGGTGGCGGCGAAGTCCCGGGCGGGTTGTCGGCCCCACCCCCACCGCAGCCAGCCAGAAGTGTTGTCAGTGCCGTCAGTGCTGTCACTGCGAACGTGGCCGAAGTGGCGGTCAAACGAGTGCGTGCGTTCATGCGGTGTGCTCCCTGCGCGGGTTCTAGCCTCATGGTGCGCATTTGGTTGTCTCTGCCGTGTAAAGCTGCGTGCACGGGCGTTTGATGCTGATGGCCAGCCCGTCAGCGCCGCTCTCAGGCCGCCGCTTTCTTCGCCGCCACCTTCTTGGCCGCCACCCCCTTGGCCGGCACCTTGGCCGCACGCGGCTCAAACTCGAAGCTGACCTTGCCTTCCTTCGCGTCGTAAGCCAGGTAGGCTTTGAACTTGCGCTTGGTCTTGTTGCTGACGAAGTTCTCCAGCAGACTGGTCTTGCCGGTGGCCAGCAGCTTCGTCACTTCCTCAAGCGACACCGGCTGCTGCAGGATGATCTTGCCGGTCTTGAAGTCGCAGGTAACGTGCGCACCCACGGCGTTTTCGCACAGGTAGTTGCTGCCGTGCTCAAAGACATGGCTTTTGCACTTGGGGCAGGCGCCCAGGCTGGCCTGGCCCGAGAAGTCGACCGGCTCGCCGTCGCCGGCGGCGTTCTTGGCGTCGTCGCCGAAGTCGAATTCCAGCTTCCAGTTCTTGATCTCGTCGTCGAAGGCCAGCTTGATCTCGGCCGTGAAGGGCCAGCCCGCCTTGCTGCGAAAACCTTCCAGCGGGCCGATCTTCTTGTCGCGGATCAGGCCTTCCGCCTCGCCCGTCTCGAAGGCCCGGCCGGCCGGTATCTTGGTGATGGAAAAGCCGCAACCCTCGGCGGCGCCATCGGCGCCCGTGCAGCTGAAACGCCGGTAGTTCTCTTTCACCACACCGCCGCAGTTCGGGCAGGGCGTGGCCAACGTGGCGTAGTCGCCGGGGATGGTGTCGCGGTCGTATTCCTTGGCCTTCTTGACGATGCGCTCGGCCATTTTCCCGATCTCGGCCATGAAGGCGTCGCGGCTCAGGCGGCCGTGCTCCATCTCCGACAACTGGTATTCCCAGTTGCCGGTGAGATCGGGGCGCGTCAGGTCTTCGATGGCCAGGCCGCGCAGCAGCGTCATCAGCTGAAACGCCTTGGCCGTGGGCACGAGCTCGCGGCCGTCGCGCAGCATGTACTTTTCGGCGATCAGGCCTTCTATCGTCTGCGCTCGGGTGGCGGGTGTGCCCAGGCCCTTTTCCTTCATCGCGTCGCGCAGATCTTCGTCCTCGATGAGCTTGCCCGCGCCTTCCATGGCCGAAAGCAAGGTGGCTTCGGTGTAGCGCGCCGGCGGTTTCGTTTTCAGGGCATTGGCGGTCACGTCTTCCACGCGCACCTGCTCGTCCTTGGCCACGGCCACCAGGTTGGCATCGTCATCCTGCGCTTCCTTGCCGTACACGGCCAGCCAGCCGGCGTTCACCAGCACCTTGCCGTTGGTCTGGAAGACATATTCCTGCCCCGCATGCTGCACCTTGCTGTGGCGCGTGGTGACCATGAACTCCGCTGAAGGGTAGAACACCGCCAGGAAGCGCTTGACCACCATGTCATAGAGCTTGAGCTCAATGTCCGTGAGCGATTTCGGCGCCTGCAGCGTGGGGATGATGGCGAAGTGGTCCGACACCTTGGTGTTGTCGAAGACGCGTTTGGTGGGCTTGACGTAGCCCTCCTTCAAACCCTTCTTCGCATGGGCGCTCAGCTCGCGCAGCGGGCCGGGCAGGTCTTCCTTTGCCAGCATCGTGAAGGTCTCCTTCACCGTCGCCAGATAGTCTTCCGGCAGGGCGCGGCTGTCGGTACGCGGGTAGGTCAGCACCTTGTGCTTTTCGTACAGCGCCTGCGCCAGGCTCAGCGTCGTCTTGGCAGAAAAGCCGAAGCGGCTGTTGGCCTCGCGCTGCAATGTCGTCAGGTCGTACAACAGCGGCGAGGCCTGCGTGCTGGGCTTGGCTTCGTCGGTGACGAGCGCCGGCTGGCCGCGCACCGCCGCGGCAATGGCCTCGGCGTCCGGCGCATTCCACAAACGATCGGCACGCGCTTCGGCGTCGTCGGGGTTCTTCTTCCACTTCGTATCGAACCACTTGCCCTCGTACTGGCCGGCCACGGCGTCGAAGGTGGCTTTCACTTCCCAGTAGGGCCGCGAGACGTGTTTGCGAATCTTCTCTTCACGCTCCACCACGATGGACAGCGTGGGCGTCTGCACCCGGCCCACGGTAGTGAGGAAGAAGCCACCGTCGCGGCTGTTGAAGGCCGTCATCGCACGGGTGCCGTTGATGCCCACCAGCCAGTCGGCTTCTGAACGGCTGCGCGCGGCGTCGGCCAGGCCCTGCATCTGGCCGTCGCTGCGCAGTTTGTCGAAGCCATCGCGTATGGCCTGCGGCGTCATGCTCTGCAGCCACAGGCGCTGTATCGGCTTGTGCGTCGGCTTCTTCTCGCTGTTCTGCGCGTACTGCACGATCAGGCGGAAGATCAGCTCGCCCTCGCGCCCGGCGTCGCAGGCGTTGATCATCGCCGTCACGTCCTTGCGCTTGACGAGTTTCACCACCGCGTTCAGCCGCGTCTTGGCCTTGTCGATGGGCGCCAGGTCGAAATGCGGCGGCACCACGGGCAGGTTGGCAAAACTCCACTTGCCGCGCTTGACGTCGTATTCCTCCGGCGCCTTGATCTCCACCAGGTGGCCCACGGCGCTGGTGACGACGTAGCCGTCGCTTTCAAAGTGATCGGCGTGCTTCTCGAACTTGCCCGCCACGGGGGTGAGCGCGCGCACGATGTCCTGCGCCACGCTGGGCTTCTCGGCAATGATGATGGTCTTGCTCATGGTTCCTTGATGTTCGTTCACTTGCTGGCTCAGGCCGGCCAGACCGTGCCGCACCCGAAAAGTGGTGCCTACAATCCGCCGGTCTCGCGCGCATGTACGCGCGCTCGTACGAATTCAATATACGTAATGAAGATGACCCCGCAAGCGGCCCCTGCCGCCAACCCCGGCGCCGCTGGTGCCTCGGGCCCTGATGTGCGCCCTGACATCCGCTCTGACATCCGCTCTGACATCCGCTCTGACACCCGCCCCGACACCCGCCCTGATGTGCGCAGGATCCAGGTGCGCAAGAGCGGCGTGCACGGCAAGGGCGTCTTTGCGCTGAAAGCCATCGTCAAGGGCGAACGCATCATCGAATACAAGGGCCAGATCATCGACTGGCCCGAGGCCCTGCGCCGTCATCCGCACGACCCTGCCGAGCCCAACCACACCTTCTACTTCAGCCTGGACGATGGCAGCCACGTCATCGACGCCAAGGTGGGCGGCAACACGGCGCGCTGGATCAACCATGCCTGCGAACCGAACTGCATTGCCGACGAGTTGGAGGGCCGTGTCTTCATCAGGGCGCTGCGCAAGCTGAAGGCCGGCGAAGAGCTGTTTTATGACTACGGCCTCGTCATCGACGAACGCTACACGCCGAAGCTGAAGAAGGAGTACGAGTGTCGCTGCGGCAGCGCCCAGTGCCGCCACACGATGCTGGCGCCGAAGTCGTCTGCGAAGTCAGTCACCCAGCGATGACGATGCAGCAAGCTCACCCGCACTGGGGCGCAGAAGCGCTGTGGCAGCAGCTCGAGCCGCTGCTGCCGGGCCTCAGCGTCGAGGTGCTGGCACGCGCCGAGAGCACCAACACCGTGTTGCTGGAGCGCGCCCGCATGTTGGCCGGCGCGCCTGACGCCGTCATCACCCGCCCCGGCGAACTGGACAACGCCGGCCCCGCTGCGGGCGAGCCCACGCCGCTGGGCCGGCGCGACGCCGACGTGCAGCCCTGCCTGCTGGTGGCCGAGCAGCAAACGCGTGGCCGCGGCCGGCTCGGGCGCGACTGGGTTTCCAGCGCCGGGGCCTCGTTGACGTTTTCGCTGGCGCTGCCGCTGGCGCCTGCCGACTGGTCGGGGCTGTCGCTGGCGGTGGGCCTGGCCCTGGTGGAAGCGCTGGACCCGGAAGCGCTTGACCCGCAGCCCGAAGGCGCCGCCGCCGCGCCGCGCCTGATGTTGAAGTGGCCCAACGACCTCTGGCTCGTCGACAACCCGCCGCAGCCCGGCCTGGGCCGCAAGCTGGGCGGCATCCTCATCGAGACCGTCACCGTCGGCCAGCGCCGCATGTGCGTGGTGGGGGTGGGGCTGAACGTGCTGCCACAGCCGGTGCCCGAGTTACCCCAGGGCTACGCCTGCCTGCAGGAGATTCAGCCCGAGATCTCCGCGCCTTCTGCGCTGGCCCAGGTGGCAGCGCCGCTGGTGCGCGCTTTGCTGCAGTTCCAGGCCGAGGGTTTCGCGCCGCTGGTCGGGGCTTATGCGCGCCGCGATCTGCTGACGGGC
>Ga0209591_10003550_pt1 | contig 18062 bp, 16 predicted proteins | sample MAT01_FD_187207 | JGI IMG/M metagenome (GOLD analysis project Ga0209591, IMG submission 187207) | Freshwater microbial communities from Lake Fryxell liftoff mats and glacier meltwater in Antarctica - MAT-01 (SPAdes) (version 2) | ecosystem: Environmental > Aquatic > Freshwater > Ice > Liftoff... | reverse complement strand
GTGTCGTTAACCAGCAGCAAACAGCCGATCGACAGTTTAACTTTAATTTGAATCCCCGACTGGCGATCGCCCGCCACAAACGCCTCAAAACCGATTTCCCAGCGTTCAAACTGCGGAGTCCAGCGGAGGCGCTCAATATAAGTGTGAGGCACCAATTCTACCCACACCGTCTGCCAAATGCCAGTCGTGCGCGGGTACCAAATGCTGTGCGGTTGCACTTGCCAATCTTGCTTGCCGCGCGGTTTCGCCAAATCTTGCGGGTCATCGTGGGCCCAAACAGTCACCCGCTGCGGCCCGATGGGGTTAAGAACTGCTGTAATGTCTGCGGTGAAAGGAGTGTGTCCGCCTTCGTGTTCGATGACAAACTGACCGTTTACCCAGACGCGGGCGCGGTAGTCTACGGCGCCGAAGTGGAGGAGAACTCTGCCTTCTGCGCGGGGTACGTCAAATTCGCGATCGTACCAGCAGTTGGCGTGAAAATTCGTGTCGCCGATCCCGCTTTTTGCTGATTCGGGAACAAACGGCACTTCTATAGTGTGACTCCAGTCGGTAATGTCGATCGGCTGCACGCAGCGCCCCGCGTCGTCGTAAGCAAACCTCCACTGACCGTTGAGACAAATCCAGTTGCTCCGGCGCAATTGGGGGCGCGGATAACCTGTTTTCCGCCCTTGAACAGTCACCTTACTGTCTAGAGTGGAAGACTCTTCAATATCGCAATTTTCTAGTTCTCTACCTAACCAACTCATCGGCACATCTACCCGAAGTTATATTTATACGTTAGCGACTATTGCCCCGACTTGGACAAGTTTTTTGCTGATTAATTTGCAAAAGTTCTGCACCTTAAAACAGCCTCATCTAAATAATCTCTGACGCTGAAGTCATTAGTCATTAGTCATTAGTCATTAGTCATTAGGGAGAGCAAAAATTCTCCCACTCTCTCCCTCTCCCACTATCCCTCTAGCCGGCGACACTTTGCAAACCTCCTAACGGTTCAGTTAGGTCACTTTTGAGAGCGACTTCTTCTGGATGTGGCAAACGCTGAAATATTTGTTCTAGTCCCGTGAGTTCAAATAGCATTCTCACTTGTTCGCTCATCGAAGATATCAAAAGTATACAATTACTATCTCTCACTAATTTCACGATCGCCACTACAGCCATCAACTCCGAATTTTTCAGAAAATTGATTTTTGAGAAATCGAGCATCAAAATTTTGCCCCCGCTTTCGATCAGGCGCTCTATTTCTTTCCGAAAACTATAAAACTTAGGACTTTCCAAAACTTCATGAGACAAAAGAACTTTAACTATTACGCTCATTTTGACCTCGATACTTATTTGATTGTTTGGGGTAATTGCGATGAAAGCCGATCGCCATAAAGTACGCTTTCGCACACCCTACTTTTTGATCGGCTCCTACATAATCATGCCAGTTAATTGCTAGCAGATTTGCCGTTGCCGTTAGCAGCAACTTCTAGAGGTGCTGTAGCAGCGCGGTCTGCAACTCCATTCAAGCTTAAATTAGAGGCAGAGCCGTTAAGATTGGCAGCCAATTCAATGACTGGTTTGGTAGTAATTTGAGTGTAAGTTGTCAACGCTTGAGCTACAACTTGATCCATGTTGTAATACCTGTAAGTTGCCAGCCTTCCTACAAAAGAAACTCCTGGAGTTGCGTCAGCTAAAGCCTTATATTTCTTGTAAATTTCGGCATTTTCTGGGCGCGGCACTGGGTAGTAAGGGTCTCCCTCAGCTTGGGGATATTCGTAGACAATGCTCGTTTTGAGATGCTCTTGTCCGGTGAGGTATTTAAACTCCGTGCAGCGAGTATATAAATGCTCGTTGGGGTAATTTACTACAGGTGCTATTTGGTGTACGGGTACGTTCAGCGTTTCGTGCTTGAATTCCAAGGAACGGTAAGGAAGTTTGCCGTAGCAGTAATTGAAATAGGAATCGACAGGCCCGGTGTAAATCATTTCCCCGTAAGGAATAAAACCCTCAATCTCGCGGTAGTCGGTATTCAGCATCACCTTGATGTTTGGGTGAGAAAGCATCTTTTCAAACATCCTAGTGTAGCCGTGCAGGGGCATTGCTTGATAGGTATCGGTGAAATAGCGATCGTCCCTGTTAGTGCGGGTGGGTACGCGCGCAATCACTGATTTGTCGAGTTCTGACGGGTCCATTCCCCACTGTTTGCGAGTGTAGTTGCGGAAGAATTTATCGTAAAGTTCGCGACCTACTTTGCTGACAACGACATCTTCGGAAGTGCGAATATAATCCTTTGGTTCTGCTACTTTCGCGAAGAAATCTTCTACTTCAAATGAATTTAGATTCAGCCCATAAAGTTTATTTACAGTGTTGAGATTGATCGGAATTGGCAACAGTTGACCGTCCACGCTGGCGAGGACGCGATGTTCGTAAGGCCGCCAATCGGTGAACTGCGAAAGGTACTCGAAAACTGGGCGCGAATTGGTGTGAAAAATGTGGGGGCCGTATTTGTGTACCAGGATGCCGTGGTTGTCGTAATGGTCGTAAGCGTTGCCGCCGATGTGGTTGCGGGTATCAATTATCAAGACTGTTTTGCCCGCCTGAGTTGCTAGTCTTTCGGCAATGACGCTACCTGCAAATCCGGCTCCGACAATTAAATAGTCAAACATTAAAACACCTCTGATTTTGGGTAATTGGTAATTGGGAATTGGGAATTGGTAATTTTCCGCTGCTAATTTTGAGTATTAAACCTCAACATTCCTAACTTAAAACTTTTAGCCTGTCATCTGCTTGTGCCTTTCTGCCCTCGATCGCACTTTCGATCAATTCCAGCATTTCACCCCAGGTATTGTCCCAAGAATTGTCTGCTAAAAAGGCGTCAACTTCGCTGAGCCACTTGGTGCGATCGTCCGAACTTTCGCTCATGATTTCTTCAGCACAAGCAACGAATTCTGAAAAATTGCTAGCAATCCGAACCAAGCCGTTTTCTCCGTAGGGGCGCACCACGTCGCGGATGGGAGTAGAAATCACCGGTTTACCAGCAGCGAGGTATTCGGGAGTTTTAGTCGGACTAATAAACTTAGTCGATTCGTTAATCGCAAAAGGCAGCATTGCTATATCCCACCCGCCAATATACCCTGGCAGTTCTTGATAAGATTTGCCGCCGAGATAGTGGATATTTGGGTGAGTTGGTAGAGTTGCCGGGTCGATTTTTACCACCGGGCCAATGATGACTAAATGCCAGTCAGGCCTCGCTGCGGCAATGCCGCCCAGCAGTTCGATATCCATGCGTTCGTCTATGACGCCAAAAAATCCCAAACGCGGGTGAGGAATGTCTTTTTGATCCGGCGGTGCTTCTGAAAGATTCCTAGCTGCGGCAAAGTGTTCTTTTTCGATGCTGCTAGGGAAAGCATGAATGTTTGGGTGCTGTTGCTGTTTAGCTTCGTAGAGGCTGTGTCCGCCTGTAAATACGACGTTGGCGCGCTTTAATAGTTGGGTTTCATTTGCTTTTAAATCCGGGTGTGCGCCTTGAAAAGCTGATAGTTCATCCATGCAGTCGTAGACTACAGCTAGCGGCTTTAAGTGGTTGGTAAAACTGACAGCCATTGGTGTGTAATACCAGAGAATGTACTGCCTAATTTCTGCTGATTGAAACAAATCATCGAGCATGGCTTGCTGAGCAGTTTGTGCAGTTTCTTCGCTGATTCCTTCGCTCAGGTGCGGTACTATTACCCAGACTCCGGTTTCGTGAATGCTGACATCAAGCCGCCAATCAGTTGCCGCGCTGAAAACAGGTTCTTCTATAAAGAATACGCGGCGATTTTTGGCACAGCGGCCTAAGAGATGTTGCGGACGCTGATAGACGAAATTCCACCGCAAATGAGACAGACAAACTAAATCCGGTGCATCTAAAGCAGTAGCTTTTGATAAGTTGGCACGCAATGCTAGCGAGGGAGCGAATTGAGAGGGGGATTTTGCTGGATTTATCGAAGTAAATCGGATCTCCCATGCTCGACCTTTATTGCTATAATTATTGTTGACTGAGTTTTCTGGCGGGGACATAATTAGCCTCTGGAATTTGTCAATGAAAATTAATCCTGGAAATTTTGTCAGTCAATAGGATATCCTTCCCAGCAGTGTCTTACTGAAAGTCGCAAGCATCAATCCGAGAATTTTTATTGACGAGCAAGCGTCGCATTTATTGGGCTAAACAAGGCAACTGCTTAGCTGCGGAAAAACACGCTTATCTGCTTTTTTCATAATTGAAACTTGAGATGCAGTTAATATTGTTAGACTTGCTATTATTGATAAATTTAACCCATTTTTTCTGCCATTACTTCTATCTTAAGGATGACTTCGATCTCTGATCTCGTCTAGCTTGCACGCTGGGTTCAAAAGCTGTTAAAATGCCGATCGCTCTTGTAAAATGACTCTTAACTGGCACGTTCTGGCTAAAAGCGAGCGAGTTTTATTGCTGTATTGGGTAGAGGATAGAAAATTTGCGATCGAGCTTTTGTTGCCCTTTGCTTTAACAAACCTCGCGTTTTTTCAACTTATCCGAGCGTAAATTTCCCGATTTGTATCTTAATATACATTTTTCTTGCCGAGATTTATGACTTCCGATAGATTAACAATTGACTGGTGTGGTAAAATCCCAAGCGTGTAGCCACAGCAAATCTATGTATTCAAGTTGTAGCCGCTTCAAACTTGCTTCTACGGCTTGTACCATATTTTTGCGGTGGTTGCCGAAACCGTTGATTTCGCCATTCTTCATGTTGAGGCTATATTTAGTGGCAACTACCCATTTTTCGCGATCGCCTGCGATGAAGTCACCGACATATTTTTCGCTGGTACCGTTGGTGTAGAGATTCGCGGTATCAATGAAATTGCCGCCGGCTTCTGCAAATGCGTCGAACATTTTTCGGCTTTCGTCGTAGGAACCGCCCCAACCCCAGTCTTCGCCAAAAGTCATGGTGCCGAGGCAGATTTCGGAAACGCGAAGTCCGCTGTGACCTAGTAGTTTATATCTCATGTCACCCATCCGTTAGTTCATTGCTGTTAACAGTCTAGATCGGATTTTGCGGAACTGTGGGCATCACTCGGGGTGGCGGGCTTTGGGGGTGTGTTAGGGCGGATCTCGATGTTGAATGTTTTGCCAATTTAATCAAAATGTCGATCGCCCTGGCATTTTACTCTAGGCGGGCGATTAAATCAATAGATCTCAAAGAGATTCTCTAAGGATAATTTTCCCCACCTACCTACTTGATTGCTAATTGCTAATTTATAATCATATGGTGTCCCGTCAATTACCCATAATAAAGAATGTTCGATCGCGGTCATTCTATTCGGACATGATATCAAAGCAGCACATGACAAATAAAGGAGCATAAATACAGTGAATCATTTCAAACTTTTGCTAATTTTGACGGCTTTTGCAGCGGTTCTCGGTTTGGGAAAAAGTGGGGCGCTAGCTGCTGTCTCGAATATCTCTGAGACAGAGCCTTGTTTACAGCTTCACGGCGTGCGGGTTGCTCAAAGGGAAGAGCGCAATTTAACCAACTCAAAAGGTACCTTAAAAGAAGGCAGTGCCATCTCTATCGATCCCGATCAAGTTACGGGCATACCAAAAGCGGAGGCGCGGAGGCGTTTTATTCTGAATAAGATATATCGAGTTCAGGAAGGCACTACCGCTGACGATTTGTTCATTGTTGATGAGAAAGCCAATAAATGGGCCGTAGAGGATGTTTCTGACGCTACAGAGGGCGCTACTACTAACAGCGTCGCCCAGATAGTGTCGGGTAACGGGAGAGTCTGGGCCCTGATCCAGCAGTTTTAAACCGCAAAAAAACGCCGCTTTTAAGGGCGGCGTTCTTATCAATTAAAAATCATAGATTAAAAATGGTATAATTCCCATTTTCAATTTTTAATCTGTGATTTTCTAACAATCGTAGTAGAGAGCAAACTCGTAGGGGTGAGGACGTAACCGCATCGGGTTGACTTCATTATCGAGTTTGTAGGAAATCCAGGTTTGGATGAAGTCTTCGGTAAAGACGCCTGTTTCTGTTAAGAAAGCGTGGTCTTTTTCCAAAGCTTCTAAAGCGCCTTCCAAGGAACCGGGAGTCGAAGGAATCTTGCTCAATTCTTCCGGGGAAAGGTCGTAGATATCCACGTCCAAAGGTTCGCCCGGATCGATTTGATTCTTGATGCCATCTAGGCCGGCGCACAGCATGGCTGCAAAGGCCAAATAGGGATTAGAACTGGCATCGGGACAGCGGAATTCTAACCGCTTGGCTTTGGGGTTGGTTCCCGACAACGGAATCCGCACTGATGCCGATCGATTTCCTTGAGAATAAGCTAAGTTTACAGGAGCTTCAAAGCCCGGAACTAAACGCTTGTAGGAATTAGTCGTCGGGTTGGTGAGTGCCAAAAGTGCCGGCGCGTGCTTGAGAATGCCGCCGATGTAATGCAGTCCCATTTGACTGAAACCTGCATATTGATCGCCTGCAAATAACGGTTTGCCGTCTTGCCAAATCGACTGGTGAACGTGCATCCCGGAACCGTTGTCGTTAAACAGCGGTTTGGGCATGAAGGTGATGGTTTTGCCGTATTTTTTGCCGACATTTTTGATGACGTATTTGTATGTCATCAAGTAGTCGGCGGCTTGTACTAATGTGGCAAAGCGGAAACCGAGTTCGCACTGCCCGCCGGTGGCTACTTCGTGGTGGTGCTTTTCGATTGGTACGCCGCATTTTGCCATTGTCAGCAGCATTTCCGTTCTCATGTCTTGAGAGGTATCGGTTGGTGCTACTGGGAAATAACCTTCTTTGTAACGTGGTTTGTAGCCAAGGTTGCCGCCTGGTTCTTCTTTGCCGGAATTCCAGCGACCTTCGACGGAATCTACGTAATAGTAGCCGGAATTTTGGGTTTGGTCGAAGCGAACGTCGTCAAAAATGAAGAATTCTGCTTCCGGGCCAAAGAATGCTGTATCGCCGATGCCGGTGGTAAGTAGGTAGTCTATGGCTTTTTGGGCGATCGTGCGGGGACAGCGACCGTATGGTTCGCCGGTGCGGGGTTCTTTGATGCTACAGATGAAGCTGATGGTGGGTTCTGCCATGAACGGGTCGATCCACGCGGTGGTAGGATCGATGACCATTGTCATGTCTGATTCGTTGATGGCTTTCCAGCCGCGAATGCTGGAACCGTCGAAGGGTACGCCGTCGGTGAAGGCTGTTTCGTCGATTTGGTCGTGGTAGAGGGAAAGGTGTTGCCAGATCCCCGGCATATCGATGAATTTCAGGTCAACGATCTGGATTTTATGTTCTTTTATGTAGTTTAAGGCTTCTTGGGGTGTCTGGAACATGACTTACTCCTGATGTTAGTTTTGTCTTGGCGATCCTCTTCGAGGGCTTCGCTAACGACAGATTTTAGACTGTTTGGGCGATCGTAGGCTGTCAGTAACCACAGTTTTGTAGCAAAAGATACAATACTTTGAAATCGATCCCAGTGAGGCCGGGCAGTTCGTGATTCTTGCCTGGTCTATGTTTCGGCTGTTGATCTAAGGCAAAAGGCTGAACTTTGCGGTCAGTTGCTGGGGAGGGACTACCCTCTGTGCAAATCCTATCTCAAATCTTAATCAAAGGCCGATTTGTAGTAGTCTACAATAGGCGGTCTATCTCAGATAGAAAAGTATTGATAAAGATTTTTGGGAGAGAAACTTATGCGCGATGCAGTGACGAGCCTGATTGAAAATTATGATGTTGCTGGTAGGTATTTAGACCGAGATGGTATCGATCGGTTGAAATCTTATTTTGCAACGGGCACGGCACGGGTACAAGCAGCAGCAGCGATTAACAGCAATGCTGCGGCAATTGTTAAGCAAGCTGGTATCCAGCTATTTGCTGAACAGCCCGAACTGATTCGCCCTGGTGGAAATGCCTACACGACTCGTCGCTACGCGGCTTGTCTGCGGGACATGGACTACTACTTGCGCTACGCTACTTACGCCCTGGTGGCTGGAAGTACGGATGTGCTAGATGAGCGCGTGCTGCAAGGTTTGCGGGAAACTTACAATTCTCTGGGCGTTCCCATTGGCCCGACGGTGATGGGGATTAGCATTATGAAGGAGATGGTTAAGGCTCAAGTTGAAGCTGCTGGTTTGTCTGTGGGGCCTTTCCTGGAACAGCCTTTTGATTACATGATTCGCGAATTGAGCGAACAAGATATTTAAGTCAAGCAAGCTGGTTCTTTTAGTCGCAAATTGTATTTGTGGCTTGCAGTTAGGAGTCGTTGGATCGATCGCTTTTTTGGGCATCACAGCCTCCAAGCGATCTTTTTTATGGGTTAAAAATCGCCGATACATCCCCAGACGAGGCATTTGTCAAGGGGATTTTTAGTTTGGCGGCGATCGACTTCTTCGGCGGTTGTGGCTTCTACTTCGCCGTTGGGGTAAAGAATGTGGATGATCTGGCCGCTGACGAAGGCCAGGGGATTTTCTTGACAAAGGCCCGGATTTCTGATAGGAAAGTTAAAGTTTTTCATGATCGATCGCCCTGATTGTGTTTGTAACCCATTCCCCTGTATTTACATAATCCGCTACTCGCCAAAGTTTTTGTGTGATTCTAAGAATGTTTATTTGTGATAAAACTACACACAAAAAGCGATCTGTGTCACATAATCCCAGATAAGGGGTCTCGCCCCGTAGCTATCTCAAGCACGGAAAACATGGCGGCGGGCTCGTGGCGGTACTTCTGCTGGAAAAACCAAAATAATCGCCAAAAATCCGCAGTCGGGTTTTTGCGTAAGTGGTAATCTGGTTACTGTCAATAACCGTGGCGTACAGATTAAAAACCTTGGCTAAACAACGAATAGATACTTTATTGGTAGATCTAGATTTGTGCACTTCCCGACAGCAAGCTCAGGCCTTGATTCGGACTGGCAAAGTCTCGATCAACCAGCAGGTAATTGACAAACCGGGGACTGAGGTTGACATTGCAGCAAATATTCAGATTAAAGAGCGATCGCGCTACGTTTCCAGAGGTGGCGACAAATTAGCCAAAGCTTTAGAAGTTTTTGCGATTCCCGTCGCGGGCAGAATTTGTCTCGACGGCGGCATTTCCACAGGCGGTTTTACCGACTGTCTGCTACAAGCCGGCGCAGCCCTCGTCTACGGCATAGATGTTGGCTACGGTCAAGCTGATTGGGGCTTGCGGAACGATCCGAGGGTAATTTTGAAAGAACGCACCAATTTGCGCTACATGACGGCTGCTGAGCTTTATGGCGAGTCACCCCCCCCTGCCCCCCCTTGTCAAGGGGGGGAGCAAGAATTGCCCCTGGGCGATGCTTGGCCAAAAGGAGTTTATGCAGATTTGGCGGTAGTAGATGTGTCGTTTATTTCCCTGGATAAGATTTTACCGGCGCTGTGGGAATTGTTGGCACCACCGCGAGAAGCGGTATTGTTGGTAAAGCCGCAGTTTGAGGTTGGGCGCGATCGCGTGGGCAAAAAAGGCGTAGTCAGAGACTGGGCAACTCAAGCCGATGCGATTTTTCAAGTGTGGAAGGCAGCTACAGCTTTAGGATGGCAGGAAAAAGGCTTAACGTGGTCGCCTTTGCTTGGCCCGGCTGGTAATATCGAGTATCTTTTATGGTTGGGGATCGATCGCGAACCGGAAACAGACGAAAGTGCGATCGAAGATGGTGTTGTGAAGGAACGGATCTCAGAAGTCGCGAAAGCGGCCGCGCGGGAACTTGTCAATCGATTGTAGATTTTAGATTTTAGATTGACTTCAAAATGTCAAACTAATCAATTTTAAGAGTCAAATTTGGAGTTCCAGATTGATCTAAAATTTCAAGTTGTTTTATCAATCAGACTCCTAAACTTTCACTTAGTGAATAATTCCATGCAGTCATTAAAACAAGTCGGTTCGATTTTCCTGTACATCCTAGGTGGCATCGGGTATCTGGCGATTGCAGCTACTATTGTAGGCGTTTCGATTCTCATCAAGTTCGCAGCTCTGCTACTGGCAGACAAAGTATTATATACAATTCTGATTATCGGCGATTTGTTGAGGGGCATCGAAATCATTGAACTGTTAAATATCTTAATATTTGCTTTTATCGGCATGGGATTTGGTCTAGGTACAAAACTTTTGATTCCTCAATACTGTCGCCAAATTAGTGCGGCTTTGTTGATAGTTATAGTTCCCTTGGTTTTTATGAGTACGCCAGCTATTAGATATAATGCTTGGCTGGAAAAAGTAGGGGAATCTGATAAATTATTGCCTGCGGATACTGCAACATTAACTAACTCATTTTTGCAGAGAAAGGTAGGATTGCAGGGTTTTCTCGGTTATTACGTATACACTGGTCAGTTTCCGGTGATTCCGACTAAACAATCTGAGATGAAAGACCTTGATAGCTTTGAAAAAAAAGTTAATTCCAGATTTGTGCAGTTAACAGGTGTTGCTCCGACGATTGTTTCTTGGTCAATGCGGGTTTGTTTTTGGCTGATTAGACTATTCTACTTTTGTATCGCGGTAATTGCGACGATTGTTCATTTTAGGGAAGGCGTGAGAATCGCGGGACGGTAAGAGTCCAAATAAGACTCGGCGGTTGAAACCGCGACTATACAAACAAAACCCACTCAAGAGCGGGTTGAAGACCGGACAATTGAAATTATACCATGCGTGAAAAATTGTTGCTACAGTTATTAACCGTATAGAAATTATCTGTCATTGCCATAACGAGAGAGCCGGACACGGCAGTGCCGTTTCCCTACACGTGAAAACCTCTAATTTCTGATTCTGCAAGATTTCTTCAAATTGGTATTACCTTATTTTCTTCAGTCTGCGGAGGCAGACTTCGTTTGTGTAGTCGCGGTTTCAACCGCCGAGTCTTTGTTGTTTGTGTCATATTTTGAATTCTTGCTGCAATCGATCGATAATTGTATTACGCTCGATGGTAGCGAGAATTTCTTGAATTACCGTATTTTGTCCCAGGGGGCCCCAAGTGCAGCCTTTTTCTAAATAAACTTGGGCGGCGCGACCGACAGCGTAGGTTCCGTAAGCTGCTAAACTAGCTTGAGTAACGGCGACTCCGGCGAAGGTAGAAAAGCCGATTTGTGGGGCCACAGCCGCCGCAGTTTTGCCAAATCCCAAGAGGAAACTGCTACCTAATTCTCCCAAAAGTACGCCGCCAGCGCTGGAGAAAATAGTTTTCCAAAGTTTCCCCGCTTCGTAACCAGTCATGGGTAAACCGTAAAGTCTCGATAAAGAGCGAATTAAGGCTAAATCTGCGACTGTTGCTCCCATTACGTCTAGGAAAGCCACCGGATTTAAGCCCACCGCCAAGGCTTTATATTTTGCAAATTGCCAAATTAAATCGTCGGCTTCTGTTTGCCGCAATTTGAGAACTTGACGGGCAATATTTGCTTCGGCATCCCTAGCTTCTACTAAAGCATTGAGTGCGAGGAGCGATCGCCCTTCTCTGTTAAGAATTGTCAAAATCTTGTGTTTGAGTTGGTCTATCTGGGGGGGAGGCGACTCCCATTCGTGGGTGATACTTCCATCTGACCATTCGACGCGCACTTGCACCGGTGCGGGTTCGGCGGCTACCATGACTATTTCTAAAGATTTGGCAATTTTAGGAGCGGATTTTAGTGTAGATTGAGCGGAGGAGTTGTTTGGTCGATCGCCCAAATCTCCTTTATCTGTTGCATCTGTTACCGCATCTGCTGCTAACTGTTCGGAATTTCCCAGCGCTTGCAAACTTTGGTAAATAGCTTTTCTGTCTAATTCTGGATACAGGTCAATTTTATTAAAAACTAAAATCAGCGGTTTTTGAGCTGTTTGCAATTCGCACAAAGCTTGATATTCAGTGCGAGTGATATCGCCAGCTACAACAAACAGAATTAAGTCAGATTGGCGAGTTACTTGTTTGGCCATTTCGCCGCGCACTTCGCCGCCAACTTCATCAATTCCGGGAGTATCAATTAATTCTACTTGAACCCCCCCCGGCCCCCCCTTGGTAAGGGGGGGTTCCATAAGCCCCCCCTTAGTAAGGGGGGGTTCCATAAGCCCCCCCTTGGTAAGGGGGGGTTCCATAAGCCCCCCCTTGGTAAGGGGGGGTTCCATAAGCCCCCCCTTGGTAAGGGGGGGTTCCATAAGCCCCCCCTTAGTAAGGGGGGGTTGGGGGGGTTCTACGCTGTCAAGGAGGGGTAAAGGCACATTCCAGCGCACGGAACGCGGCCACTGAGTCACGCCGTTGAGAGGGCCTGTTTGCAGGATTTTTTGACCTAAAAGTGCGTTTAATACGGCTGATTTGCCGCGACTGACAAGACCAAATGTAGCAATCCGAATAATGTTGTGGTCGAGTTTTTCCGAGGTAGAAGTTAAAATATCTAACTGAGTTTGCAGCGCGGCTTCTAATTCTGTATTATTTGAGTTTTTTTTGCCTTGGCGCAGGTGGGAGTAACGCGCCAGGGATTCGCGCAAACTGGCGCGGGCTAGGGATAAGCGATTTTCTTGGAGGGAATTGTCAGCCATTGGCGATCGGCTTTTTTAAGCAATGTAATTGAGCGTCGAAATATAACATTCTATTTCTTATTTTAATACAATTTTTGATAATTTTCTAGCTTTTTATTTGGGAATTACGTAGGGACACGGCACTGCCGTGTCCTTACGGATATTATAGGCGAGCGACCGAATTTAAGATCGGAGATCATGGGCGATCGACCGAATTTATGATCGGATGCTGGACTAATATTAATGTGCCGCCGAATTAACGGTTTCTTAATCGGCTGCGGCTAGGAAACGGCACTGCCGTTTCCCTACGGGAGGAAGGACACGGCAGTGCCGTTTCCCTACGGGAGGAAGGACACGGCAGTGCCGTTTCCCTACGGGAGGAAGGACACGGCAGTGCCGTTTCCCTACGGGAGGAAGGACACGGCAGTGCCGTTTCCCTACGACGTTCCCAGGCGATAGACCGAATTTAATATCGGATGCTGAACTAAATTTAACAGGAGTTACGTGCTCGCCTACAAAGAAACCGGGTTTTTTACCGAGATTGATGGTTTACAGCAAGTATCTTGGTGAAAAAACCCGGTTTCTGGCCACTCGTGCGTCCAAGAGTATTTAATTGGCGGCCAAATTAACAGCCTGGGGCCCAGATGTCTGAGGCGAGAGACGACTTGCAACTTGGTTGATGAAAGCTTGCAAGAAGGAAATTTGCTGATTTTGCTGAAATACTGCTTGCAAAGTCTTAGTCAATTGGTGGATATTGAAACTGCCTTTGACAGCATTGTCCAGTTCTTGACTTTGGAAATATTCAATCAAACTTAGTCCAGCTATTCTGGTAAAATATGCTGCACTAATTCCCTGCACCGCGCCTCCGGCTACATAGGTGACGGCATTGCTTTTCAGCAGTCCAGTAATAGTTTGGGTAGACAGTTCTACTAATCCCAATTTGAACATTTGGCTTGCCAAAGTTGCCGCGACTGTCTTAGCTTGGTCTAAGGAAAACTTTTGCTGGTAGATAGCACCGAGGTCGATGACAAGTTGCGTGCTGATGGCGGTTGTGGCTAACAAGTCTAAGGCGGGAACTGGGTTGGCAAATACGGCGGCGGCGGCGATGTACTGATATTGTTCGATGATGGGAATTGCCCGATCGCGCCTCACGACATTTAATAAGGTTTTCGCCTCTAATTTAATACTTACAGCCTCGCGCACGGCACTCGCCCAGACCAACTGTTGCCCTTCTTCTGTTAAAATTTGAGTCAATCTTGCCGTCAGTGGCTCAAGTTGAGAAACTTGATTTTCCATCCGTTCTGCAAATGTGCCGTCTGCTTGGTGCTGTCGCACTTTAATCGAATTGGGGGAAGCTGCGATCGCAATTATATCTTCTGTCCCCAATATTCCTTGCATTTTCTGCTGCAAAGAGTTCAAAATTTGCGACTGCTGTGCTGGCAAATATTGGTCTTGTTTGTTCCAGATTAGCAGCACGCGCTGAAGAGCGGATACTAACTGAGATAATGTTTGAAATTCAGAATCCGTGATATCGCCCGCTGTCACAAATAGCACTAAATCACCGCCGATTTTGGTATCGATATTTGTGGTATTAGCAAACAGCGGTGATGTTTCTGAGAAAATCTGCTTTTGTGGCTGTTGGGATGCCCAATTAGAGTTTAGAACTTGAATTAAGGCAGTTTTACCGACAGCTTTGCCGCCAGTTACGGTAATCCGCAAGTCTTGTCGGTCTAATTCGGCTTTGAGTCGATCGAGCTTTTCCGTTAGATTAGCAGGATTTGCCGAGTTTTGAGCTTCCAAGGCGAGCAACTTAATTGCTGCTTCGGCAGTCGCGATCGCTTTTTCGGCTGCTTCCCGGTTGGCCAGGGGTTGCGGGAGTGCGAGTTCGAGTTTGGGGGATTGTCGGTTCCACCACCAATATCCCGCACTAGCTGCCACCAAGCCGATGAGTGCCGTTTCGCTCATTTCTGAACCTGAATGCTGGACAGTTTCCAGCAGCCACAGCGCTGCTGAAAGTCCTATTCCGCCTATCAAAATCGGTCGCCGCAAGTTAAGTGTCATTTTTCCCTTCCTGTGGGTATTATCGCCAAGCTTAACCTTACCGGGCTTGGCCTCCCTCCCTATCTTCTATCGTAACTCTGTGTCATCACAACTGACGATCGGGCGATCCGACTTTTTGCGATTCCCAAGGGGATAGCTTCGTCGCGCGTGCTTCGCCGCCTGCTGTACAATCAAGCTTTCGCCCAAGTGTCATAAGTTTGCAGTAATATCGCAATTCTCAACCCCTTCCCAATCTTAAATCAAACGAAATATTTGATTTCACTTCTTTGGATTGAGACGTTTAGAAATCTGGTTAACTATACCGCTGACAATTGCACCACCCATGAGAATGCCGAGGGCGGGATTAAATACGGGTTGCCACAGACTGTACCACAAATCGAAACCGAGATTCACGCCAGTCGATCGACCTGCTACGGCGATCGCAAACCACGCAAAACTGGCAAAGACGAAAAACACATCAGCTACTAGAATAAAGTTGAGCAAGTTGAGAAATTTATCTTTCATTTTTGAGCGTTCCTTGAGACTGCATATGTGTCAACTTTTGGCAAGCGGTTGGTAATAGAGCCGATTGATAGCTGCAACTGGCGATCGAATCAAGATAAAATATCATTCAATTGTTTTCGCACACAGGCTGTCAAAATATGGTTCGTTATACACTTCCTCAAAGCCCCGAAATTATTTTAACTGTCAAAGGGAAAGATTCAGCGAAAGCCCGCGAAGAAGCAATGGATCGGCTGATGCTGCTGATGGATGAAGGTAAGCTACCTACAGAGCTCGCAGAAGGATTTGGGCCCAAGCAGTTTGTTGAAGTTATCGAAGATGCTGCTGTGTCTGACGGTGAGGACGCAATTACTGAAGCAGTGCAGATTTTGAGCAATTTGGCAAGTCTCAAATTGAAGGTGATGGAATCCCGCGAAGAAGCCCTAAAAATCCGGGAGGCGATCGACATTTTGTTTACAGATGAGGCTGTGAGTGCCGAAGAAATTGGTCGTCTGAAAGACGGTTTCAAGGTTCTCAAAAATTTCGCTCAAGCTAATGTCCGCTATCGAGAAGCTAGGGGAAAAGCTGAAGAAGCACGGGCAATTCTTGACGAAGCTTTGCAATCAGTAGAATCGGAAAAAAAGGCGCAAAAATCAGCAAAATAGTAGCAGGTTAGGTTGCAGCCTATTTCTGTCATTGTGAGTGTTATCTAACCGTAGGGTGCGTCAGGGCGAAAATTCAGAATTTGCGATCGTAATATTCTGACCTGACGCACCCTACAATAACTTCCCGAAGGGTAGTCCGCCTCCGCGGTGTAAAGAAAATAACGTTATTTTCACCGCCCACTCTTCAACCCGCTCCCGTCGGGTTTTGTCTGTATAGACGCGGTTTCAACCACCCGGTCTTCTTAATTTTAACCGTTAAGTTTTCAACCCGCTTGGAGTGGGTTTTGTTTTTGTAGACGCGGTTTCAACCGCCGTCTGATCTGATCTTAAAAAAGGTAGGTTTACGACTTCTCCGGCAATTTCTCCTAGCTGCACTTTCAGTCCTTCGCCTCCGGCTTTGGTGCGGATGTAAGCAAGACCAAAAAAGCCGGATTCTGTTTTGGTAAAACTGGTGAGTTTGCCGACTTTTTCGTCTCCGATTGTGATGAGTGTTCCGGGTTCAACTGCGCCGCTTAACTGCACGCCCCAAAGTTGCTGTTTGACTCCTTGGTAGGTGTTTAATCTGGCAATGGTTTCTTGGCCGATGTAGCAGCCTTTGTCGTAGGTAATTGTGTTTAACAGGCGCGCTTCTAGGGGGTTGTAATCGTCGGTGAGTTCAAAATCTGTGGCGGGGCGGCCTTGTTCGATGCGTAGTTGTTCCCAAATGCGATCGCCCATCGGTACTGCCCCAGCTTTGACTAATTCATTCCACAAGCTGGCTGCATCGCTTGCTGCCGCAATTAACGTATATCCGGGAGTTGCTAAACCGCTACCAACAGCAACTCTAACCCCCCCTTCATCCCCCCCTTGGCAAGGGGGGGATGAAGGGGGGGTTTTTATCGATTTATGAGTAGCGTAGGGTTGATTTTCAAGTTCGGTAACTCCGAGTTTTTCTAGTAGTTGAGTGCTTTCGGGGCCGAGGAGACTGAAAGCAACTGTTGTATCGGTTAAATCTGTCAATTCTACGCGATCCATTGGGAAAATATAGCGATCGAGCAATTCGAGCAATTGGTGGCGGCGGTTGGCTGAAACTAGCAATATTACAGCATCTTCTGTAGCATAGGCGGTGGCGAGGTCGATCGTCCGCGCGGTGGATGTGACGAAAACGGTGTCGCAACCTTGACCGGGTTTGAGTATGTTAAAGTTATTGGTACTTTGATTGTGTAGGAACCGCAGGCGATCGCTACCAGAGATTTGAATCCGTCCCCAGTGAGTGCGATCGCACAAAGCTACACCTTGTTTAGTTGCTGCGATGGCTGCTGCGTCGTTACCAAAAGTGATAGGGACTGTTTCTGTGGTTGCTAACTCTGTAAAAGTAGCGCCGGCTGCGGCTTGAATGTCGTGCAATTCTTGAATTAACATAGGATTTTAGATTTAAGATCTTAGCGTGTACTGAACCATTTATGCTGAGTTTGAGTTGGCGATCGCACTCGCCGGGCATAGAAACCGGGTTTTTTACAGAATCTTCGGACTGTAACCAAGTATTGTCGTGAAAAAACCCGGTTTCTGACTACCCATGACTACTGACTACTGACTGAAATTAGCAAAAACTTCTTTTATTAATTGACTCGCTTTGGCATCAAGACGATTCCAGTCTACATCGCCAGTGTCCTCGTCAATTAAAAGAGTGTCAATTATGACTTCCTGGCTTTGCATTTGAGTGTGGGCTGGCTGGTAGTTGACAAAGCAGACTCGATAGCAAAGTTCCCAAATATCGACGGATCTGTGCTCGCCTCGATGCTCTAAAATTAGTTGATAGCCGGGAATGGGAACTTGCACTTCTTGATAAGTCCCTGTCCAGACTGACTCCTCTAGTTGTTTGCGGATGTTGTCGAGCACTCGGATCATCGCGGGCTGCATGAGCAGTTCAGCTTGTTTCCAGGCGATCGGGCTAGTGATTTTAGGCTTCATATACAAGGTTCTAAAAAGGAAAATCAATTAATTAATTTTCCTGCATCGGGTGCCAACTTGTGAGAGATCCGCCGCAAAATGTTAAATTTGGTTCAAAAAGACTGGGCGGTTGAAACCGCGTCTATAAAGACAAAACCCACCTCCGTGGGTTGAAGACTGGGCTGTTAAAATTACGTTACCTTCTTCAGTCCGCGGAGGCGGACTTCGTTTCAGTAGGCGCGGTTTTAACCGTACGTCCGATCTTTAAGCCCTTGCAAACACGTTTAAAATTGGGTATGGGCGATGTAGGATTTGAACCTACGGCATCCTGCGTGTAAAGCAGGCGCTCTACCACTGAGCTAATCGCCCAATTGCGCTTACAGGGACTTATCATATCACAGTATCCCAGAAAGATCAACTAAAAAAATCA
>Ga0209591_10003547_pt1 | contig 18071 bp, 12 predicted proteins | sample MAT01_FD_187207 | JGI IMG/M metagenome (GOLD analysis project Ga0209591, IMG submission 187207) | Freshwater microbial communities from Lake Fryxell liftoff mats and glacier meltwater in Antarctica - MAT-01 (SPAdes) (version 2) | ecosystem: Environmental > Aquatic > Freshwater > Ice > Liftoff... | reverse complement strand
ATCACTTCCTTTCAACACGCTTAAAAGCTAAGCCACTCCGCCACGGCGGATTGCACTAATTTTCACGAATTGAGTTCAAGTAGTGTTACTCTATAAACTTCCGCAGGAATTTACGATTGAAGTTTCAACAAACTATATTGTTTAATTCTCAGAAATAAACCTTCGGTACAAAAAAAATGTTTGGGCTGTAAAATTTATTTATTTTTTAAATTTAGGTTGGCAGGAATGCTACATAATATATCTCAATGAAATATTTAAAATGAGATTAAATATAATATTGATTTGTATCTAATTTCTGAAAATTTTTGTGAAAATTAGGTGTCAAGATTCTTCATCAATTCTAAATGCATTTTAAAAGGAGGATTTTACTTTAGTGAATTTATTTCCTGATTTAATTTAACAGCACTTTCTCTTACTGCATCAGTAAATTCTTTTTCATTACTATCTTTCTTTGCCGAATAAATTATTGCACGGCTGGAATTAATTACATAATTATCTGAAGACTTCAGAGAGTTCATTAATTCTTTCAAATCATTTGCCTGTGCGCCAATGCCCGGAATGAGAAGTGAATTTTGAGGGTTGAAAGCAGTAAATAATTTAATTTCATTTGTGTGATTTGCCCCGAAAACAAAACCTATGTTATTATCTTTTTCCCAAAGGAGACTTTTCCTAATTATTTCTTCGTATAAATATTTATCACCAACTTTCAATTTTTGAAAATCTTTGTGTCCGCTGTTGGATGTTAATGCCAGAATATAAACAAGTTTATTTTCCCGTTCCAGAAAAGGTCTGACTGCATCTTCACCCATATACGGGCTCAGAGTTATAGAATCAAAATTATAAATATCAAAATATGTCCTGGCATACATCTCGGCACTTGTATCAATGTCACCGCGCTTTGCGTCACAAATCTTCAGCATATCAGCCGGAATAATATTCATCGCATCTCTGATTCCCTTAATCCCCTCTTCACCGAGACATTCATAGAATGCAACATTGAGTTTATATCCTACAACAATATTTTTTGTGGATTCAATAATTAATTTATTAAATTCAGAGACAGGATGATTGAATCTGAGAATAAATGTCGGAAGTTTTGAAAGGTCTGTGTCTAATCCGATTACAAGATTAGATTTATTTTTCGAAGAAATGTTTTTGAGTTTTTCGTTATAATTTGACATTTTTTTGATTTATTGAATTAACACTACAGGTGTGCCACATCTAAAAAATGTGGCATGAGTTGTTCTAATTTTCGAGATTAAATTTAAAGTCTTTTCAAAATTTTTAACAATGCTAATCATAAAATAAATTTTAATTAAAAACAGTGTCCATAATTGCATAGCATAAATTGATTTTAAAAAAATATTTTGTGTGATCTTCATAATCCTGAATTTTTTCCGATTCAATTTATGTATCAGCTAATCTCTTTGAACTGCTATTTTCTATCTGAGATGAAAATATGTTTTGCTTTTTTTAATTTTATTATTTTGTTTATTAGTTATTGAATTTTACATATTATAATACAAATCTTAATATTACTTCAAAAAGTTTTTCCACATCATAGACTCAACAGGTCTGTTCGTTTTCTTATTATACTTCGCACTGGCTTTTTTATCATAAGGAGTCAGCACTTCACCTTCCACAAGAAAGTAAATTAATTGCCCAATTGGCATTCCGGCATAAACTTTCACAGGTTGCTTCACAGAGATTTCCAGAGTCCAGTTATTTTTAAAACCTACGTCACCTTTACCTGCAGTTGCATGAATATCAATTCCGAGTCTGCCAATACTCGATTTGCCTTCGAGGAAGGGAACGTATTTATTTGTTTCAGTATATTCAAGAGTAACTCCGAGATATAATTTCGTCGGATGAAGTATGTGACCTTCTTTAGGAATTTTAAAATAATTTACTTTATTATGACTCTTTGCATCAAGAACTTCATCTTTATAAACTGCCAGCCATTCTCCGAGATGCACATCATAACTATTCGAACCAAGACAATTTCTGTCATAAGGTTTTATTACAATTGTCTTATTCTTTATTTCTTCTAAAATCTTTTTATCCGATAAAATCATTCTATTTAATTAATTATTTAAAAATTTTTATTCTTCAGTAATGTTTCATAATTTTATTAACTACCTAACTACCTAACTTCCTGAGTATAGATTCCCGCATTCGCGGGAATGACATAGTATTGTTTTTCTAATGTCACTATTTACTAACTACTAACTATTAACTATTAACTATTAACTATTAACTATTAACTACCTAACTGCCTAACTGTTTCAATACTGATTCCTGTACCTGTAAGCACTCATCCCAATTCCCATCATCACAAGAAAAGAAAGCAGCGATGAAATTCCGGAACTCATAAGCGGAAGAGGAATTCCGATTACCGGCATAACTCCGATTGTCATTCCTACATTAATAACTAAATGGAAGAGTACTATACTGGCAAATCCTATACACGAGACACTAAGAAATCTGTTTTTTGTCAGAAATGAATTGTTAACCAACTGAAAAATTATAATCATATATAAAATGAGTATAAATACCGAACCCACAAAACCAAACTCTTCTCCAATCATACAATAAATAAAATCAGTCCATTGCTCAGGAATAAATTTAAGCTGTGTCTGTGTTCCCTGTAAGAAACCTTTTCCCAGAAGACCGCCGGAGCCGATTGCAACTTTAGACTGTATTACATTATATCCTGAGCCTAATGGATCCGAAGTAGGATCAAATACTGCCTGAATTCTTTTTTGCTGATAAGGCTGTAGTTTATGATAAAGTGAATCAAATGAATAACCGATTCCAATATTTAAAACAATAACACATGCAGTTATAAAGACATTCTTTTTAAATAAAAACAATATAAGTGCGACTATTACAATTGCAATTATAAAATAATTCATCCCGAGGAATGCACCAAAAATAACCAAAGCCGGAGATAAAATAATAAATAAAACATATGGACTTAACCCAACCCAGAATAAAACCGGCAATATCAGTGAGAGAAAAACAAGTGATGTCCCCATATCAGGCTGACGCATAATTAATGCAACAGGTAATATTATGAACATGCATGCTTTTAAAAATACAAGCGGCCTGTTAACATTCTTAAAACCGTCTTCAGTCGTTGAAAGAAAATTCGCAAGAGCAAGTATAGTTGCAATTTTTGCAAACTCAGAAGGCTGAATTCCGAATCCGCCCATACTAAACCAGCTTTTTGATCCTGATATTTTCTTCCCGAAAAATAATACAAGTATAAGCATTACCAATGTTAATCCATAAAAAATATATGAACCTTTTGCGATTATTCTGGGAGGAATATAACTTACTGTCAGCATTATCAGAATTCCGAGTAAAGCAAAAGTAAGCTGCTTAGAAAAATAATCCGTCCCGCTTGTGTATGTTGCACTGAATATTGCAAGCAATCCTGCCGTCAATATTAAAAGCGTTACTAGTAAAATCGTTAAATCAATTCCTTCAAAAAAACTTTTTTTCATTTACATTTTAAAAATTACAAATCGTTTAATAACTTTGCATCAAATATTTTTAATATTTTTTACCTCCAAGTCTCTGGGACTCAAAGAAGAAAAGGAATAAAATATAACTTAGTGCCTTTGTGTCATTGAGGTAAAACAATCAAATCAATTCCTTCAAAAAAAAAATCATTTCACTTTTCACTTTTCACGTTTCACTTTTCACTTTTCACGTTTCACTTTTCACGTTTCACGTTTCACATTTCACGTTTCACGTTTCACGTTTCACGTTTCACTTTTAACGTTTCACATTTCACTTTTAACTAAATTAATCCGGATCTCCGCCAACCATTTTTATATCTCCGTTAATTTCATATTTATCTCCGCCAAGATACCTAAGCATTAGAGTTCCTGCAAGTGGTGCTGCAAACTTAGCTCCCCAGCCCTCATTTTCGCCTAATACGCAAATTGCTATCCGGGGATCATCATAAGGAGCAAACCCTACAAACCATGAGTGATTATTTCCTGAAGAGTTCTGAGCTGTCCCTGTTTTACCGCATAAAGTATATTCAGAATTCTTTATACCTTTTGCAGTACCGTTTCCATTAACAACTAAATACATTCCGTATCTTACAGCTTCAAAATATTTCTCTGACATATCAATTCTTCTCTGTTCATACGTTACATTTTCTTCTGTATTATTTATTGTGTTTTTAATTTTTGAAACAAAATGCGGCTGACAATATAAACCGCTCATTGCAATTGCAGCAGTATAAGCTACCATCTGCACAGGTGAAACTCCGAGTTCACCCTGACCAATTCCAAGACTAACCATCAGACCCTGCGTCCATTTATTCTCACCGTATCTTTTATCTAAATAACTTTTTGAAGGAAGCAAGCCGGTAGTTTCATTAGGAATATCAATTCCTGTTTTATTTCCAAATCCAAACATTTTACAGTATTTATTGTAATTATCTATTCCCAGCGCAAGTCCCATTTTATAATAAAATACATTAGCTGATACTTCAAGTGCCCGTGTAACATTAATTGCACCGTATACTCCGTGATCTTCAAAGGTTCTGTTTCCATAAGTAAAAGAACCGCTACAGACAACTGTAGAAGTAGGAGTTATTATTCCTGCTTCCATTGCGGCAAGCGACATCATCATTTTCCATGTTGAGCCAGGAGGATATTTAGTCTGTGTAACTCTGTTAAAAAGAGGTTTCTCAGGATCATTTAAAAGTGCAGAAAATATTTTAGAATCTGTTTTTCCGGCAAATGCTGAAATATCAAAATCAGGCATTGATACAAAACATAATATCTCTCCGTTACGCGGATCGACAGCTATCACTGCACCTCTCTTACCTTTCATAAGTTTCTCTGCATACTCCTGTAATTCTTTATCCATTCCAAGCAGAAGATCAGAACCGTTAATCGGTGGAATATCATTTTTACCTTCATTCAAACCGCCGATTTCACGACCTTTTACATCTACTGTAATAAATTTATATCCTTTTACTCCGCGTAAATAATTTTCATAATTTGCTTCCAATCCATTCGAACCAACGACATCTCCCTGTTTATAATAATCACCGATTTGTTTATCTAATTGTTTGGGAGAAATTTCGCTTGCATAACCAAATGAATGAGCAGCCCTGAAATTATTAGGATAATAACGCGTTGCTTCAATCTGATAATCTACTCCGGCAAGTCTGTCTTTATTTTCAGCTAGATAAGATATGACCTTAAATTCAACATCACGTTTAATCTTTGCCGGATTAAACCTGTTTGTTCCTTTTATGTTTTTCAGATTATTTAATAAATCATCGGGAGGAATTTCGAGTAATGTTGCAATTTCATTAAGATTATTTTTATCAAACTGGGAAGGTGTAATTGTTACAGAATATGAAGGCTTATTGTCAACCAAAACTTTACCATTCCTGTCATACATCAAACCTCTGGGAGGAGTTATTGTAATTGTCTTTACAGAATTTTTATCGGATTCTTTCATTGACTCATCTGCTGTAAAGAGCTGTAAATATGCGAGTCTTGTAACATATGCAAAAAATACTATCAGGCAGAATGCATAAATAATATATTTTCTTTTATCTAATTCCATTTGTTAAGTTAAGCTGATTTAATACAACGAATACAATTAAGACAATTTATTAAAATTGTTCACAAAGTTTTTTTAAAATTGAATCTGTTAAATAATAAGGCAAAGACTAATCCGAATACTGAAGTATATAAAGTCGTTGTGAGTATATGTTTAAGGAAAATATCCGGTAAATTCATACTGGATCCCTGAAAATATAAAACATAAAATATAGTGTATGCAACTAATGTACACACAAATATAATTCCGATAAATGAACTTTTCTTTGATGACATTTCTTTCAGCTGAGTGTTAAAGTATCCTGCAACAAATCCAGAGACACAATACGATAGAGCAAGCAATCCGATAAACGAGCCGCTGAGTATGTCTAATATCAGTCCGGCTATAAATCCTGAAATCATTCCTGTGATGTGCCCGCGTGTGTATCCGAGGAAAATTACGAATAAAATAACTATGTCAGGTGTGATGTTGTAATTAGGAATTGAAAGAATATATCCGATAAATGAAACCTGTACAATTATTAATACTATAAATATTGCGGCATATTTCAGATATGATGTTAAATACAATTATACTTTATTTTTAACTTTTATTTTAAATACAGTTATGACTTCTATTTTTTCAGATACGAACTTTCCAGATCTACTTTTTCCATTTCGGGTAAATGCCTCAGGACAAATACTTCTTCCAGTCCTGTAAATGAAACCAATGGTCTTATAATTATTTTTTTAAAAAGGTTATCAAGATTTCCTTCCTCGACGACGGTTCCGACCGGTATTCCCGCAGGGAAAAAGTTACTGTATTCGGAAGTGATAAATATATCTCCTGCTTTTACATCTGCACTTTTCGGTACGTTGTTTATCACGAGATTTCCCGAACCGTCAAAGTTCAATATCCCGTCCACTCTGCTTCTCTGACCTTTTACAGTAATGCTCAGACTTCTGTTATAAAGTATCTGGGCTATCGAATAATTCTTACTCGTCGAAACAATTCTTCCTACCAATCCATCGTCTGTTATTACAGGCATATTTATTTTTACACTGTCCGTTTCTCCGACATTTAATGTGATCGTGTTCCTTGCCTGTATCAGAGATTTATTTATAATTTTCGCAATGATAACTCCGGAAATATTTTTTTCCTTCAGATTTAATATTTTTCTCAATCTTAAATTTTCGAGCTTTGCTTCCTTCAACGCTGAAACTTCATTCGACATTTCAATATTTTTTTCGCGGAGGAATTCATTCTCTTTCTGTATTTCAAATACATTCGGTACTGCCGAAAAGCCGCTCTGTATGGCACCAACAAAACCGACAGCAACTGCTCTTAAATATCTTACCTGTGTATTATCGTTGGATACTATTAGGATAAATGAAATGACTACCAGCAATGAAAGTATCAGATATTCCCGGATCTGAATTAAAAATAATCCGATTGTTTTCATAAATGCAAGGTAATTATATTTTTTTCGACAGGGATTTTATATTCCAAATTTTCTGATTTGAAACAAAATAACTATGTTAAAGAAAAGATTAAAGTAATAAAGTAATGAAAGAGTGACTTATTTGAGTTTACTTTTCCGGCTCACAGAAAATTAAGTTTTTTATGTAGTGAGCACTTATTGTGCCTCCATGTCTGCCCCGGATATGATAAGTGAAGTTGTGAATATCGAACAGAAAATTAAACATTTAAACAACAGGATAATCCTTTTTATATATTTTCTGTCGGTCCGGGAATTGTCGATACATGTATTCAGGCAAAATTACGAAATGTTTCTCCCGATGATTTCAGTATGGTAGGAACGTTTATTTATTACAACAATAATAAACAACTCGCTGCTCCAAAAGATGTTGCTATGAAACTAATATTTAATTCTTGAAAATCCCGCAAAGTTTGAAAATGTGTGTTTTGGTTTGAAAGATATTTGATGTTATCTTATTCTTACATTATTTTTATAAAACAAATAACATTTAAAAATAAAAAAACTCAGATTGTTTATTAAAACAATCTGAGTTAAATATTATTTCTATATTGGAATAAATTTATTCTATCTTCTCAATAAAACTTTCTTATAGTAATCCAAATCTTCCAAAACTTTACCTGTTCCTCTCGCTACAGCAGTCAGCGGATCTTCTGCTACATGCACAGGCACTCCTGTCTCCATTTTAATTCTTTCATCAAGTCCTTTTATCAATGCACCACCACCTGTCAAAAATATTCCTCTGTCAAGTAAATCTGATGAGAGCTCTGGTGCAGTTTTTTCCAATGCAACTTTCACGGCTTCTATCATTTGTGTTATAGGAGCGTTCAATGATTCCCTTATTTCAATCGAACTTACTTCCGTTATTTTCGGAATTCCCGCAACTAAGTCTCTTCCTTTTACTTCAATAATAACTTCTTCTTTCAAAGGCATTACAGAGCCGACCTGACACTTAATTTCTTCAGCTGTTCTCTCTCCGATTAATATATTGTGATTATTTCTGAAAAATCTGATTATTGATTCAGTGAGTTCATCTCCGGCAATTCTTATGGAAGCTCCGTTTGTAATTCCCGATAATGCTATAACTGCTATCTCCGTCGTTCCGCCGCCGATATCCACTATCATATTACCGTAAGGTGCCATTACATCAAGTCCGATTCCTATCGCTGCTGCCATTGGTTCGGATATAAGATAAACTTCCTTTGCTCCGGCATGCTCTGCTGTATCTCTCACAGCTCTTTTCTCCACTTCAGTAATTCCGCTCGGCACACAAATCACGATTCTTCTTGCAGGCATCCAGCTCGAACTTATTTTTTTAATAAATTCTTTTATCATTCCTTCTGCAATTTCAAAATCTGCTATCACTCCGTCTTTCATCGGGCGGATAGTTGCGAGTTCTTTATGAACTTTCCCCATCATCTTTTTTGATTCTTCCCCGATTGCAATTATTTTCCTGGAGCTTACATCATAAGTTACGATTGAGGGTTCATTCAGTACAATTCCTTTTCCTTTCATGTAAATCAATGTGTTCGCTGTTCCCAGATCAATTGCTATGTCGTTGGAAAACATTCCAAATAGTGGCATTTAAAATTCCTTATAATTCTTTAGGTTAGAAATAATTTTTTAATTAATATTTTAATGTTTAAAATGTCTGATTCCTGTCAGTACCATTGCAAGATTATTTTCATCTGCTGCAAGTATTACTTCTTCATCTTTTACCGAGCCTCCAGGTTGTATTACTGATGTTGCTCCGGCATTTGCAATCTCAATAAGTCCGTCTTCAAACGGAAAGAATGCATCAGATGCTGCTGCACTTCCTTTTAAACTCTGTCCAAAGTTTTTTGCTTTTGATATTGCAATTTTTGTCGAATCAATTCTCGACGGCTGCCCGCCTCCGATCGCAAGCGTCCTGTTATCCTTTGCAAAAACTATCGCATTTGATTTAACATGTTTTGCAATCTTAAAAGCAAAGAGCAAATCTTTTATTTCATTTTCAGACGGTTTTCTTTTTGTTACAATCTTTAGCTCCTCATCACTCACATCATAATTATTTTTATCCTGATACAATACACCCCCGGTTATCTTTCTATAATCTGTTTTCTCCTTAGAAAAATTAAACTTTACAAGCCGTCTGTTTTTCTTTTTTTTAAGAAATTCGAGTGCATCTTCATCAAAATCCGGAGCCATAATAATCTCAGAAAACAATTTATCAATATCTGATGAAGTTTTAAAGTCTATTTTTTTATTTATTATAATTATTCCTCCAAAAGGGGAAATCGTGTCTGTGGAAAATGCTTTCTGATATGCTGAAGAAAGTTCGTCGGATACAGCAACACCGCATGGATTCCCGTGTTTTATGATTGCACAGGTCGGTTTTTCATTCTCAAATTCTGCTATTAAATTATACGCCGCATCCATATCTAATAAGTTATTATATGACAATTCTTTACCGTGAAGCACTTTATATATTTCATCGAAGTTTTCTTTTATGAGAATTGCACTCTGATGTGGATTCTCGCCGTATCTTAAAGTTTCTGTATTTGAATTGTTTATATCAGGGAATTTTGGGAGTATTTTTGATTCGGAAGTTTTTGTTTTAGAAAAATATTTCTGAATTTCATTGTCATAATTAGATGTTGAAGTGAATGCTTTTACTGCTAATTCCTGTGAGAATTCGTATGGAATATTATTGTTTGTCGAATGTAATAACTCTATGAATTCTTTATACTGATTTATTTCGACAATTACATTTACATCTTTATAATTTTTTGCAGATGCTCTGATTAGTGAAACACCACCAATGTCAATCTGTTCTATAGCTTCAGCGACAGTGATATTTTCTTTTAAAATTGTTTCTTCAAAGGGATAAAGATTCACAACTACCAAATCAATTGTTTTAACATTAAATTTTTCCAATTCTTTAATATGCTCGGGATTATCTCTGTCCGCTAATATTCCCGCGAAGATATTCGGATGAAGTGTCTTTACTCTGCCGTTTAATACCTCCGGAAAACCTGTGATTTCTTCTACTGATTTTACTTTGATATTATTTTCTTTGAGAAGTTTATACGTTCCGCCTGTTGAGATAATTTCAATAAAGAGTTTTTCTAATTCTTTTGCAAAATTAACTATGCCGTTTTTATTATAAACACTTATTAAAGCTCTTTTGATCAATTGAATTTAATTTTGATTGTTTGTTTTTTGGAGGCAAACCGTTTAAACGGTTTGCCAGCCCACGATTTAAATCGTGGGCTCCCACCTCACAAAAATTTTCCCTTATTCAAATCTCTTTATCACTTCCGAATAATACTTATGCTCGAGCTCTCTGACTTTTTCTCTCAAAGAAAATTCATCATCATCTTCACCTACATCACATTTCTCCTGAAAAATAATTTCTCCTTCATCATAATCTTCACTCACAAAATGTATCGTAATCCCGCTAACCATTGCTCCGCTTGCAATCACAGCTTTATGAACATTCATTCCATACATTCCTTTTCCCCCGAATTCAGGAAGCAAAGAAGGATGAATATTTATAATTTTGTTTTTATATTCAGCGATTATTTCATCAGGAATTATCTGCATATAACCGCACAGAACTATAAAATCTATTTCATATTTCTTTAACACCGATAAATATATTCCTGAAAATTCTGTGGAGGTAAGCAGTGGAAAATCTTTTCTGTTTATATATTTGTAATCTATATTATTTTTTTTTGCAATATCAACAGCTCCGCAATCAGATTTATTTGTAATTAGTAGTTTTACTTTTGAACTAAGTTTTCCATTATCAGTCGAATCAAGTATTGCTTCAAAATTCGTCCCGGCACCTGATGCTAATATGCAGATGTTCAATTAATAATAATTTTTATGCAAAATAACAATTTTAGTTAGTAGTTAATAGTTAGTAGTTAAATAATTTTATTTGCACTCTTATTTCATATATAAAAATGTTAATTGCTTAAATTTCTCACAACCGAAATGCTTAACTATTAACTGTATAACTGCTTAACTGCTTAACTGCCTGACTACTTAACAAGCGTCATCCTCTTCGTCTCAATAAAACCATCTGCTTCCAGTTTATAAAAATATATCCCGCTTGATTGATTGCTTCCGTTAAATTCAACTTCATAACTTCCTCCGGATAATTTTCCATTCACAAGAGTCTGAATTTCCTTCCCCAGAACATTATATATTACCAGTTTAACATCCTTTAAATTGAGTCTAATATTATTCGGAATATCAAATTTAATTTTTGTAATAGGATTAAAAGGATTTGGATAGTTTTGATTTAATAAAAATTTATAAGTAATATTAGTATTATTATTTATTATTCCTGAAGTCTGAGAATATTTTAATGTAGTAATATCATAACCTGTATTAATTCCATATGCTTTTCCTGTCATAATTATATCCTGATCTCTTGTTATTATAAAATCATTGGCGTAATTTTTAAATTTCGGATTATTATAAACGGTACTCCAGATACTGTCTCCGTTTGATTTATATTTTACAAGCATATATGAAAAATTTATAGAAGTATAAAAATTATAACCTGAAGATATATAAACATTATCATATTTATCTAATTTTACCTTTCCAACTGCAACTTCACGAATTGCCGGATCGGAAATAATTCTTTTCCAGACTATATTTCCGTTAGTATCAAGCTTTAATGTTGTTATACAAGCAAGATAATTATTTTGATATTCATCTGCATTTCCCGTTACAATAATATTATTCATTGAATCAACTACTACAGATTTTGCAATGTCAGTAGAGTTTCTCAGTCCATTGTATTTTTTCTCCCATTTCATTTTTCCATTATTATCATACTTAACAATAATGTAATTTTCGGATTCTTCCGGAATCACTCCAACTCCACATGCAATCATATTATCATTTTTATCCAATGCAAAATCATAGAATATGTTTACATAACTATTTGGTTGATAAATATTTTGCCAGACTACATCTCCATCGGAATTTAATTTCATCATAATGTTACCAATCATAAAATATATTACTTCAGCCTTTACTATAATTTTCTGATTGTAAGGATCATCAAAACTCTGTTCCCAAATCAGATTTCCGGAACTGGAATATTTCGAAAAAAAAGAATAATAATTTGAACCGATACTTTTAATTCCGCTTATGAACAGGTTATTTTCATCTGTTGTCATTGCCTTTAAAATATCTGAAGAATTACCACTTCCCGAATTCAGAATCGAAAATAATTTATTACCATTTGCATCAATTTTTGAAATTAAAATATCATAACCTGTATTATTTCCACTGACTGATAAACCAATATAAATATTATTTGAATTGTCTATTGAAATAAGAGGCGCAAAATTGTAAGGCGGATCAAAACCATCGGAATCATTTATTTTATATCTCCATTGCTCAATCATGGATTTATTGTATTTGATTAGGTATGCTTCCCTGTTATTAGACCCGGTAACAAAAATATTTCCGTTGATATCCTCAGCAAGATTACTTCCCGCGTCATTGCTGAATCCTTTTGAATCATATTTGTCTTCCCAGATTGTCTGACAATTATTATTGTAAGAGTTTATGTAATATTCATTTAAATTGTACTTTTGAAAAACAGTTCCGGTTGCTATCGGATTACCGAGATAATTAATTGATAAGGATAATATTTTTCCGAAGGTATTGTTTAGATAAAAATTTCCTGAAGCTAAGGAATCACCGGATGAAGAAAATTTCAAAATCTTTCCAACCTGCTTTCCTTCCCTCTTATAACAAAGTATGTATATTTCATTTGAGGAATTAATTTTCATATAAGCATCATCATCGGAATAAATGTCCGGATTAATAATTAATCTACTCCATAAAGAATCACCAAAAGAATTGTATTTGACAAAAAGATAGCCGGGATAAAAATCTCCTGTGCTATTGGTTACATCCGGAATTACAGAATTTATTATGTATATATTTCCCGCAGCATCCGACTCTATTGACTTACCAATCATTCTGCCATGATAATTCAATACTAAATCTCTTTTCCATATTGTATTCCCGGAAGAATCAATTTTATTCACAACTGTGTATCTTGCAAAATTAGTATCTTTATAATTTAATGCATAGATTTCATTGACACTTGTTACTTTAATTTTTGAAAATGGATTTTCAGTAAAATTACCCGGAATCCCTTCTTTCTTCCATATTATATTTCCCGATGAATTAAATTTTATTAACTGCCCCCCGGTACTGTACATTGAAGTTGCCTTTTCACCGGCTACATAAATATTGTTTAATTCATCAATTTCAAATGAAAATGCTGATGAAACTGAATCAGCCATTCTGTAATGCCATAAGATATTTCCGTTTACATCCAGCTTTGATACATTTAAATGCGAATTACCATCCTCTTCATTAAATACGATTATCAGATTTCCTGAATTGTCTTTTTTAAAATCTATAGGTGTGTCAAAATTTCCTGCAGAAGAATTTATAAATTTAGTCCATATAATATTACCTGAAGATGAATATTTTTGAATTAAAATATCCTGATTATTTAAATTGTTATATGCTCCTCCTGCTACATATATATTTCCTGTATTATCTGTCAGTAATTTTGAATAGAAATCTATACCGTTAATTGTATTACGGTATGTTTTTAACCATTCTCTGTTTCCTGATGCATCATACTTTATTAGTATAGCATTTGCTGAATATTCATCCGAACTATAACCTGCTGAAATTATACCTCCATCCGTAGTATATTTATTATCCATGCAATAATCATAAGCACCTGCATTTCCATTTATTGATATTGATTTCTCTAATTCAATACCTGATGAAAATATTTTGTTTGGTAAAAACAAAATTGTCAGGAAAACATATATAATTTTTTTCATGATACTATTCCTTTCAATTGAAAATTAACGCATAAATATTAATTAACTTAAATCAGTTTAACAACAAACTGTTAACTACTAACTCTTAACTGTCTAACTATCTAACTGCCTGACTGCCTGACTGTCTGACTGTCTGACTGTCTAACTACTTCACAAGCATCATCCTCTTCGTCTCACTAAATCCACCCGTTTCCAATTTATAAACATAAATCCCGCTCGCAAAGCCGCTGCCATTCCACTCAGCTTTATACGAACCCGCAGTTAACTCACCATTTACCAATGTCTCTATAAACTTCCCCTGTATATCATAAACATTTAATTTCACATTTGCAGATTTTGAAAGATCGAATTCTATATTTGTGTTTGGATTAAATGGGTTTGGATAGTTTTGTTTCAACTGAAATGTTTCAGGAATTTCCGAACTTAAAATCTCTACACTTGAAAATGGATTTGGTTTGTATAAAATAAGCTGAGACTGAATTGTATAATGCGGCTCTGTATGTCCGTTGTAATTGTAATTACAATCCGAACAGGTTACTCCCTGCACACATAATGGATTATTCGGTCTGCAAAAATTTTCATACGGTTGTAAATTATAATCAATTGTTACATTCTGTCCCGCTGTTAAATTTGCCGTGACATCATTTTCCCACGGAATTACACTCGCACCCGGACACCATCCTGCTCTTGCATATTGCCATGTACCTCCCTGCGGACTGCATGGATTTGCAGAACAATCACCTCTCCATAAGATATGATCAAAATTTGTTGTACCCACCTGAAGTGTATGAATCTTAAAAGAAAACTCTGATGCATTATCCGTATTTCCCTGACCGTGACCTGTTGTAATAACTCTCACTTTTGCCTGAGTCGTTTGAGGATCAATTAAAATATTTCTCAATGGTAAATGTGACTCCGGAGGATCAAGCGGATCACCATACAGAACATGATTATCCTGCCAGAGATTAATTACTTTAAAAGGTTTGTTTGTCATCTCGCCTTCAATGTAGGCAAACTTAACTGTCACAAGCCAGCCTCGCGTTCCGCCAATCCAGCTTTCGATATAGCTTGCAAGCCTAACCTGATTATGCAGCAACGGCATAAAATCAGTTACATCAATTACAAATACACATTGTCCGGGATAACCCCCTCCGACAATATTATAAGGAGTTATAATTCTTGCGATTTCATAGTTTGTATTCGTATCCTGTATAAATCTTATCCAGCCAAGTCTGTCCCATGGATCACAGCCCGCAGGCGGGCAGCCGATAGTATAATACATCATAATTTTTTTGTAATGTGTATTCGTATCCGGCAAAGTAAAATTCGCATAATGTACATCTGCCCAGTTCTGAAAGTTCTGATTAAATGTAGTTACCCATGTAGTATCGCCGGGTGCTGCATTTATTTTACATGAAATAGTTGAAATTATTATTAAAGCTGAAATGAATATTGTTTTCCTTAATAAAGGAAACAAACGTTGTATTTGATTATTCATTTTGTTTATTTATTTAAGTTAAGAATTGTTTTTATAATTTAGAAATTCTGAAGTAAATATGTAATCTATATTTATATGATTTAATTTAATACAAATTAAAAGTTTAATTAAACAAAAATCTCCTGACTCTAATAAAACCGAATCAGGAGATTTATTTTAAAAATGTTAATTTTATTATTTCAAAATTTTATATTCTGTTCTGCCATTATTCGAAATGATAATTTTTCTTTCCTGTAAATTGCTTTCTTTACGAGTCATATTTTTTGTCTTATCATAAATTTCATGATCAATTTTATTTTCTGAATTTGTTGGATTATTAAATGCAACTTTCCCGTAACTTAATGATGGCGATGGTCCGGGTGAATTCAGATAAATTCCAACTGAAGCATTATTGTCACATAAAGAAATATCTGATGCATCTACAAAATAATCATTGTTCAGATCATTGGTCACATAACCACTCTCTCCAATATCTGCAGAAGCATCTATCGAACTAATATCAGTTGCATCAATCGCTCCAAAATCAGTCACATCTCCTGCGAAAATCACCCATTTATATGTAAGGAATTTCATATTGTCTCCGTAAGCTTTGTATGAATCAGAAGTGAAATCATACGTTAATTGATTGGACGAAAACATTTCCGGTGTCCCGCTCCATGTCTCCATTGAGTTCCTGTGCTTTACCTGAATGTAGTAATTTACTCCGTTAACAACATTGTTAAATAATATCGATGCCTGTCCTGATGAACTTAAATTTGCTTTACCCGAATCTACTATTGCAAATGGTGTAGTAGAATTTCTAATGTAAACTTTTACTGTATCTCTTGTAATCGAATTTGCAAATTCATTATACAACCCCTCCGGTATAATGGTCAAATCCAGAACTTTCACTCCGGTATTTACACTTTGTATCCAGTCTATAATTTTTGAATAAACTAATATTGGTCCGTCAAGAGGCGATTCATTCGTTGCCCGCAAATCCGAAAATCTGCTCGTCATAAAAAATGAATTAAAATTCGTTCCTGCATAACTAACTGCTATTGCTGTCTCACTCTCGGGACCTGTCAGTGATTTTGGTACGAATGCAGCCGAACTTCCATTTACCGGCTTTATGACATTCGCATAATCCGGCTGCGATGGGCTTACAGAATCCTGTGATATTCCACTGAAAAATCCTGTACCTCTGAATTTACTTTCACTTTTATAATACTCAGTTATCCAGTTGTATGATACATATTTAGCTTTTAGATATTGCAAGACAAAAACTGTGTCTGCCGGTACAGTACTGAATTCGTAACTTATTTGATTATCACCAAATACTATAAGTGATTTTTTATCTCCCGGAGTCGAGTTATCTATAAATGATTTCAATGAATCCCGCTGACGAGGTAAAATTATGCTGTAAGTTTTTGTACAGTTAAAAATAATTTTCCACGTACGGTATGTACCTGTATAATTTAAATCTATCAAATCATAATTATTCACATATCTGCCATCTTCAAGTATAGCACGCTCTAAGCTGTCCTTATCTTCATCCTTCTGATAAATTACTGCAAGCTGTTTTGCAATCCGCGGCGTATATTCACGGCTCATAGAATTATTATTTAAATTAACATCTCCTGCTAAAATTACAGAATCCCGGACTGTATAAACTGTACCCGGTGTAAATGTAAAGTTTGAAAAGTTAACATCTATTGTACTGTTTGCCGGAATAGAAACTGCAACAGAACTTGTATATGATCCCGGTGTAATTTTTCTGATTACAGTTGCATTCGCTGTTCCGGTTAATGCATTATTGAAAACTTTTCCTGACATCGGTGCAGTTGTTGTATTATAATATTGATCATATAAATTTCCCATTACTGAAATTCCTGCATCTACCGTCGGCATATTTTCTATCTTTGTTTCAATTGCAATTTTTCCGTATTCATAGAGAGTACCTGCTGTCTCTCCAATATTCTTCAAGCCATAAAGTAAAAAATGAGCTCCCGGTTTTATCGGATTTTCCGGTACATAAACCAAACTATTATAATATTGTAATCCTACAACGTCTGTCAATTCTGCCCCGGCATAGAAGTAAGAATTGTTAGTTAACGGATAGTATGGACGCGGGTTTGTAAGTTTTAATGTGAGCAATGTTCCTAAATCTGATGCTTTAATTTTATATTCATCGGATTTTGCCACTACAGTACCACTGCCGTTAAGAATTATGCCTTTAATTCCCTGCCCGATAGAATTCGTTGCATAAGGATGTATTTTAACTTTTACTTCTGTAATTCTGGAATTTGCATTTGTTACTCTGAATTTTTGCATCAAACTTAAATTATCCTCGGTTCCTATAGAACCGTAATAATTTTCAGTTGTGTCCGTATATGCATAATAATTTGAATTTACATTTGTAATACACTTACCCGTATCATTGTTTATATTTTCATCACCACCCTGCACCCAGATTTTAATCGAACTGTTACCATTCAATACAGGTGTAAACGGCTTGAACTTTACTTCATAATCACTGAAGGGAGGAACATTTGTAACTATTGTAGAATCAAACAGATTACTCGCTCCGGTCATTCTCATATAAACTTTTAAATTATTTATTTCCTGATTT
>Ga0209591_10003544_pt1 | contig 18083 bp, 17 predicted proteins | sample MAT01_FD_187207 | JGI IMG/M metagenome (GOLD analysis project Ga0209591, IMG submission 187207) | Freshwater microbial communities from Lake Fryxell liftoff mats and glacier meltwater in Antarctica - MAT-01 (SPAdes) (version 2) | ecosystem: Environmental > Aquatic > Freshwater > Ice > Liftoff... | reverse complement strand
CATGAATAAAATCAAGCAATATCGGCGTATCTTTTCTCGATTTGAGAAATATGCCTCTCGATACAAGGCTTTTCTCAGCTTTGCTTCTGCCCTTATTTGGCTCCGATAGAAATGTCAACAGAACCTAGCATATTAACCTCATTCAATGATTCAGTACATAGTTTGCACAACATGCTCAATCATTGTATCTAGTTCAGCAAGCGGGATGCCGTCCCGAATAAGAACCGCTATTCCACCATTGATCGACATGAGGTAGAGGGCTAAGGCAAGTGGAGGGCTTTTACTTTTTAAGTTTCCTTCTGTTTGCTCCATTGAAAAAAAGTCGATCAACTTTTGTTTTGCTATTTCATTGAAGTTTGAGATGAATTGGTGAGCGGTTTGAGGCATTCCTACCCCTGCAAACTCGCATGTACTGCTGACTATCAAACAGCCTGTCGGCAAACCAGGCTGACAAAACAGGCGGGCAACTGATTTGAGATAGGCACGAAGCCGTTGCTCTAAGGGCAGGTTGGGGGTTAAGAGAAGGTCAAACGTCGGTAAGACATATTGCTGGGCATATTGTTCCAAAGCAGAAATAAAAAGTTGCTCCTTGTTTCCAAATGCAGCGTATAAACTCGGTTTATTGATCCCCATCACTTGAGTAAGGTCTACCAACGAGGTGTTTGTATACCCATTTTGCCAAAAAACATGCATAGCCGTTTCTAGCGCTAATTCTTTATCAAAAGATCGTTGTCGTCCTACAGTCATAAATGTATTCCTAAAAGTAATTTTTCAAATCGCTAAATGATTTACTTGCAATTCTATTCCACTTAGTGTAGAATTGCAATTGTGTACTGATTGGTACAAAATAGATGCGGCTACAAAGGAAAATGGAAACCATGATGACTGATTTCACAAGAACACAAAGCACAGAATTAGGTAAAAGCGCAACTGAAATATCAATGATGGTAGAAATAAATGCGCCAATAGAAAAAGTTTGGAAAGAATTTGTCCAGATTGGGGATATATACCTCAATAGCCCTACTGTAGCGTCCTCTTATCTTTCCTCCGAGATAACAGAGGGTGTAGGCGCAACACGGCATATGGAAATGTCTTTAATTAAAGGGGCCACTCTTGACGAACGTGTCATCAAGTGGGATGAAGCGTCAAAATATATGGCGCTTGAAGTGTATAGGATAACTAGAATGCCAGGTGTAAAAACGATGGGGGGGGATTTTGGTTTAGAGGCTAAAGGCGACCGCACGATTTTGAGATCGACCTTAAACTATTCAATGACCAACTCGCTATTGGGGTTCATGAATACAGTGTTTATGAAAAGGGTGTTTATAAAGTTGTGGCGTTCAGTATTGGCTGGCTACAAAAAACATATCGAAACAGGCATAGAAATTACGAACAAAACAAAATTAGAGATGGATCAGGTCATTCTAATTCAACGATAGATCAGGAGATCAAAAAGCAATGAAGAAAAATGTAGGAAGAAACGACAGAATAGTTAGGCTTGTTTTAGGAATTGCAATTATTGTTGCGGGTGTTTATTTCAGGAGCCTGTTTGGATTGGTAGGGCTAGCGATTATGATCCCATCTCTACTCGGATCAGACCCACTATATAATGTATTAGGGATTGATACGAATCAGAACAAGTACTGAAGAAGTTGTGTATGTCTGTCATTCAGTTGCTTAAGCTGCGCGCTCGTTTCCTTTGGCGCATCAGCTTTAAGCTATTGTTAGGGCGGCGTTTTGGCTTGCAGAACGGCCTTAAATTACCAAGACTTTTGTGTTCGGCACAACGCAACTTTACATAAGCCAGCCGAACGCAGAGCTTACCGGCCAGGGGAGGGACCGATCAACTACCTGCGACCGCAGCAACTTCGAAAACCGACCATGCAAAAACGCGCGGATCCCCCCTGGTCCGGTAGAGCGGATGTTAGGCGGCCAACCAGAACCTTTCGACAGAACCGCGGCCTACTGCCCACATGCGCCAGAACACACAACACCCCTGACCTTCACTGTCTGCAACAGACTGCAATGCCATGACCGCACAGCTTCGCCAGCGACCCCATCGACCGTCCACCAATGCCCATGCGCTGGTTTTGCCAACGTGCCGGTGCCAGCAATTTTCAATGAACCTTGCTTCGCTGCCGCCTAACGGATTGGGGGATAAGCCGCCGGCCCGCCCCCAACGCCCAGACGGCTGCCAGTCTCCCAGCTAAACGGGGGCGGACGGTCGGCTTCATCCCCGAGTTATCCGGCCGGCGACCGAGGGCAACTGACCCCACCGCCTACGGCCAACCTGACCGAAGGTCTCACGACGATGCGGCTACCAGGCGAGCCCATCCAGATGGTTGTGGCCTGAAAGCACGCGAGCAATGCGGTCACGCGCCGCTTCACGCTCGTCCGCTAAGGGGTGGTGTGCGTGGAGCGCGAGCTCACGCTGCATGTCATAGAAGAGCAACCGCTCGCGCAGAAGCTCGCGCTCGAACAGTTCCGGATACGCGCCACGCAGCCATCCAGGGACATCAGTGAGTGTGTTCTCGTCGAGCCCTCGCCCGTCGGGTACCGGTGGGTACTCACTCGCCTTCGCGCACCAGCGCAGGATGGTATCGAGCTCGACATCCGCTGGCTGGGCCACCGCCTCGGCGAAATCGACAAGACCGGTAACTCGTCCTTCGTCAACCATCACGTTGGATCCATGTACGTCACCATGGACAAGAACGGGTTCGTCGGCAGCGAACAACGCCAGCCGCTCCCGGACCCAGTCGGCGACGTCGGCGAGTAGGCGCGAGTCACACCCGGGCCGTCGCCGCGCAACCTCGACCTGACCGAGCGCCGCACTAACCACGGGTGGGTGGAACGAAACGCGCGGCTTCCCGGCGAGCGCATCGGCTAGCCACGGGGGCAGCAGGTCCGCCGGGACAGGAACCCGGTGGAGTGCGCGCAGCGCAAAGCCGAGGCTTTCGATCATTGCGCGGCGCGTGGGCACGTCCGCCCCGGGCCACGCGTCGTGCAGGGTTCGCCCGGGCAGGCGTTCGGAGACGCACCACGGACCGTCCAGGCCGTCGCCGTGGCCAAGGTGCCGGGCGTGTGGGACCTCGCTGCCGGCGAGCAGGTTCACGACCGTGGCCTCGTGGCGAAACGAGTCGCGAAACTGTCCGTTGCTCAGCCGCACGACGTATTCGTCGCCAACCCATACGCGGCTAACCCAGCCGGCCTTTGGAGGAAAGCGCCCAGTTCCAGGTAGACCGGCGGCCGCCAGCGCCCTCAGCAGGGCGGGGTCACTGGCAGAGTCGTCGACAAACGCTGCTGACTGCTCGCTCACGTCCCACCTCTCGCACAACCATATAGAATCGTAATTGTATCATTACCTATGGTCATCTCACATCCTTTGTAAACAGTATTAACTACAAAACAGTTAGGTGCAAAATAGTAGACATGATTCAAATTTAGCCTAAATCACCTTTTCCAATAATCGCATTATCATTCAGAAGTGCCTAACGCCGCATTAAGCCGCGCCGGCCTTGTGGCCGGGCTGAACGAAGAGCCAGTTCCGGCGTCGGCTTGAATGCATAGTTAGGCCTTGCTTCCAGTTATTAACGCCAATACTACGAAGGACCCCATGACTAGTGAGCACACGCCAACTGCTGAAGTGTAGCTCAATGCTTTGGGCACGGCCCAACATGCGAATTCCCGGTGCTTTTGCCATGGAACAAGCACCATTATTAGTGTAGTTATTATCAACACCCAACCAACAACGCGGAACACGCCACCCCACTGCATGAATGGCCAACAAACCAAAAAGCTCACACCGACCACAAGGCGAAGCGCCAATTCTGCGAAGTGTAACCGCGAAGTTTGGGCAAACGCGAGGAGAAACTTTCCAAACTGGTCAGGGACGAGCAGTGCGAGAACCCCAAGCATCAGCAAGAAAATACCTGCGGTCACAACAACAATAGTTCCAGCCACTTCAATCATTGACCACCACCGCTCTAAGGTTGCGTGCCACAGGGACCGCGAAAAAGGCCGAACCAAAAGTTCAGTGGGTTTGGCGTATGCGGAGCCGATCACGCCGAAAACGAGACGGCGTGCCAGCGGGCGTATAACATCGAAAACGCGCTGATCAGCAAAACTCCACTGCAACGAATGTTCGACAGATGTAGCGTCACCAACCACTGACCCAAACAAGAAGAAACAAGGTGGTTGAGTGCGGCACGGTTAGCATGGCACAGGCTTGGCTCAATGGCTAAACGCCCATTTCTGGCATTTGCGTATGAACAATACAGAAGGACGTCTACCACATGCCCCACAACCGTTAGCTCACATTGGGTGGCGAAAGCGTGTACCCCATATCGAGCAGCATATTCGTCCAGCTGTTTTCGTACACGTCTGAGACAATTTTGCCATCCTCCACTTGATTTATGGTAATTCCTGTGCAACTAAACGGCTTGCCTGCCGGGGGCATTGGGCTGTCGGCTGACGCTTGTGGCGAACCCTGGTAGGTACCGCTTGTGCGCCAGCGCATCACCACTTTGTCATCTTCGGCGATCAGTTCCTCAATCTGAAACTGGAGATCGGGGACTACGCTGCGCGACCCGGCAACCGCTTCTTTGATTCCTTGCGCCGTGCCCATCGCACTGTGAAAGTCTGAGGACAACAGTTCATCCACCACTGCCAAATTGCCAGACCATAGTTCCGTATGGAAGCGCCGCACGATCTGTTTATTTTCTTCTACTGACATAGTAACCCTCCTGTAGAAATGAGAACGGCAAAGATAGACCCGAATTGCACTTGAACACAACGAGCAAGATACCACCAAACGAGTCGCATTCGCTACTCTGTCCTTCCCGTGCGATCATCAAGCCAGCCGAACAATTATATAGAACGTTGCCGTTTTTTCCCCGACAACGACTCTCTACACACCTTGGTGGTTATAGCTCAGCGGCTTAGGCGGTTGCCAATCCAAATGTAAAAAACGGCTACCATCCATACCACCTGGTGAGGCAGCAAAAACGGCAACCGCCTAATCCGCCAAAACTGTCGACCCTTGTTTCTACCCAACCCGATCCAAGAAGCGCACATCATTCTCGTAGAAGTAACGGATATCGTCCACACTGCGCTTGAGCATGGTCTGGCGCTCAATGCCCATGCCAAAGGCGAAGCCGCTGAACTCAGCCGGGTCGTAGCCGCCATTCTGCAGGACGGTGGGGTGGACCATGCCAGCGCCTAAAATTTCCAGCCAGCCGCTCTGCTTGCAAATACGACAGCCTTTGCCACCACAGAGGATGCAATCGACATCGACCTCGACGCTGGGTTCGGTGAAGGGGAAGTAGGATTTTCGGAAACGAATCTTGCGCCCTTCGCCGTACATCATGTTGGCAAAGTTGAGCAGCACACCTTTCAGATCGCTAAAGGTGATGTTGCGCCCGACGGCCAAGCCTTCCACTTGATAGAACATCATCTCCGAACGTGCCGTCACATCTTCGTTGCGAAAACACTTGCCAGGCAAGACGACGCGGATCGGCGCCGGCGCATACTCGCGCATGGCGTGGATCTGGCCGGGGCTGGTGTGCGTACGCAAGATCACATCGGGCGTCGTGGTGAAAAAGGTGTCTTGCATGTCGCGCGCCGGGTGGCCAGGCAAGAAGTTGAGCAGACCAAAGTTGTAGTCGTCTGTCTCGACTTCGCGGGCATCGTAGACTTGAAAGCCCATCTGGCCGAAGATGTCGAGAATCTCGCGCATCGTGGCGGTGGTCGGATGCAACTTGCCAACCGTCTGTGGTCGTCCAGGTAAGGTTACGTCGATGCCTTCGGCGCTTAGGGCGCGCGCAATTTCAATTTGTTTGATCTGCTCCTGGCGCGCTTGCAACGCGGTCTCCAAGGCGACCTTGACCGTGTTCGCCACTTGCCCGGCGACGGGACGTTCTTCTTTGGAAAGCTGGCCCAGCCCGCGCAGCATACCGGTCAGCTTGCCCTGGCGGCCCAAATATTCGCGATACCAGGCTTCGCTCTCTTCGGTGCTGTGGGTCTGTGCCAATGCGGCGCTGGCTTCTTGGCGCAATTGCTCTAGGTCTTGCAATAATGTGCTCATCACTCTTCAACCTTGTGGATTGTATTCATTATTTATCAACAACAAAACTCTACTACAAAACATTTTTGAACCGCAAAGGACGGGAAGAGCGCAAAGGTGTTCGGTGTCATTCTTCGCGCACTTTGCGTCCTTTGCGGTAAGCTTGATCCTTTCGAAGCAGACGCCAGCAATAACTGGGTAAATCTCTGATTCTCACCACCATGTTTATGCAATGACGCCGGACAGAAAATCACCATCGACTGCCTCTAAATCAACAGGTGTTATCCGATTATGCAAATCGACAGCGTCAGGCGCAACGGCCATCACGCGCAGATAATTGTCGGTCAACCCACTCCACAGTTGGCCGGGCTGATCCGTTAGCGGTCGACCTTCACCTTCCCATAGCACCGGACGCTGCGTGCCGATAAAACGCAATCGCTCCACCTGGCCGGTGCGCGCCACGCGCGCTTGCAGTTGGTGCAGCCTTTCCTTTTTCAGCGCAGTGGGCACGACATCGGCAAAATTAGCCGCCGCTGTCCCTTCGCGGGCGCTAAATGGAAAAATGTGGGCGTGGGCAAAACGCATCTCTTCGACAAATTGCATACCCTCGGCAAAATCGGCTTCACTCTCGCCGGGAAAACCGACAATCAAATCAGTGGTTATCACCAGATCCGGAATTGCGACGCGCGCATCGGCGACCAGACGTCGAAACGTAGCCGTCGTACAGCGGCGTGCCATGCGTCGTAATTGGCGATCCGTGCCAGCCTGCAGCGGCAGGTGCAGATGAGGGCAAAGCCGTCCTGGCCAGCGTTGCCATAGCTCAAAGAAACCATCGGCCAATTCCCACGGTTCTAAACTGCTCAAGCGCAAACGGGGAATATCGGTATCGGCCAGAATCGCATCGACTAATTCTTTCAAATCGGTGCGCTGATCAGGCGCCAGATCGCGACCATAACTGCCCAAATGCACGCCAGTGAGCACCGCTTCTTGTACGCCGTCAGCGGCCCATTGTTGGATTTCGTCCACAACATTTTGTAGAGGCCGGCTGCGACTCTCACCGCGCGCAACGGTGACAATACAGAAAGTGCATTTATTGTTACAGCCATCTTGCACTTTGATAAAGGCGCGCGTGCGTTCGCGGCGCGGCGCGTTTTCGTTTTGCAGGGCCAGAAATGGGTTACCATTTGGTTCGATGCGCGCTAGATCGTCCGGACTGTCGAGCTCGGCGCTCCACGGTTCCAGCAGCGTGTGCAGCAAATCCTTCTGATCATTATTCGCCACCAGGGCCACACCGGGCAAAGCAGCTGCTTCCTGTGGCTTTAGTGTCGCCCAACAGCCGGTGACAGCAATCCGCGCGTGCGGATTGACGCCGTGCAGGTGGCGCACCTGTTTACGGCTGCCGCGCACCGCGTCGGCGGTGACGGCACAGGTGTTAAATACGATTACCTGGGCGTGCTCCGGCGCGCTCACCGTCTGATGGCCAGCGGCGCGCAACTGCCCAGCCAGGGTTTCAATTTCGCTATAATTTAGGCGGCAGCCAATTTGGTCAAGATAGATACGCATGTCAGTTTTCGTCAAATAGCTCTGCAAGCGGGAGCGAAAAGTCAGCGAGAATGCCTTCACCCCGTACGATGTCGTGGTGTTTCAATTTGATAAACTCGGTCGCAGAACGATAGATTGAGACCGTATGATTTGCAGGGTCTACAATCCACACGCGGTCTACGCCAATCCCGAAATATTCTTCGATCTTCTCCTGTACGTTATGCCAGCGATCACTAGGGGAAAGAATTTCGACGATCAATTCTGGAGCCGCCCTTAAATATCCTCTGGGTCGCGCCGGTTGTCGAACATAGGAGATGAACGCTACATCCATACCACGTACCGAATCTGGGTTACGATGTGTATAAACACCCGCCTCGCCACCAGTCACCCAACCAAGTTTGCGGGGAATCACAAACGTTTGCAAATACCAAATCAGCAAAGCTTGGACTATCCCGTGATCGTTACCGGGCGGTGTCATCGGTACAATTCTCCCCTGGACTAATTCACAAGGCCCGCTATTGCTCATGGTGAGCAACGCTTCTCCCGTAATCAAGGTTGGCTCGGCCAGCACGCTTGCCATGTTACCCCCTTTGCTCGCTTCGACTGACGGTCAAAATAATAGGCCAAGTATAGCATAAAAATACTGTGATTTGTATTGCGACTAAGATTACAAGATTCCTCGGCGTTGAGAGAGCTTGCTACTGTCAGCAGCTAATTTAATTGTGCCAAACCCAGCGAAGCTACGCCTCAAGCCGATAAGGCAGTATACACGGATAGGGAAAAACATGGATAGAAATGACTAAAAATATCCGTGTTTTTCCCTATCCGTGTATACTAGAAATTGCTTTAGCCCATAACATACCTTACGCGGGCAAATCATCCCCACCGGTCGCCGTTTCACTTGCCCGCAATCGCCGTGTGCAGTGCTGCCAACTCTTCCAGCAATTGTTCTCTTTCCCCTGGCCGCAACGCATGATATTTCTGCTCTAACTGTTGGAGCAGGCGCAGAGCCTTGACCGCCACGGCCAACTCTTCGGGGATAACGGCTTTTGCCTGGCGAAGCAGATTGTAGGCCCGCTCCATATCTCCCGCATCACGTGCATAGTCGGCGGCTACTTCCAACTCACCCAATTGCTCCCACACAACTGAAGCCTCCTGTAGGTTCCCATTATAGCTTGTTACCAACGCACGAAACTTGGCAATTGGTTTATCATCTAGCTTGCGTTTACCCTGTTCCACGAGCAGAGCCAGCCGGTTTTCCAGATCCCACAAATGGTCATCGAGGGCAGGATAGGCCGTCAGATCAGCAAACTCTTGGCCGACCAAGGCCCAGCGATAATACAAATCTGTTTGTTGATGCAAGCTGGCGAATGTCTCCTCCAGCCAATGGCGGACGTAGATATAGGCATTCTGATCCAAATTAAGCGGGCGCAGCAAGCCCAGATAGCGTCCGGCAAAAGTTAAGAGAATTTCGAGCTGGCTCGCGGTTAGCCCTTTATGCTGCGGCAATTTTGTATAGCGCTCGGCCAGCAAATGCAACGCCGACGCCCCCACCCCATCCGATTGACGCGCCATTGCCCGGGCGGCCTCAATCAGCAATGTCGCGGCTTGCTGGGCATCTGCTTCGGTATAATCACCATCGATCAGATATCCGGCCCATTGCCAGGCAATGGTGGTCTGCGCCTCGTCTAGTTCGGCAGCCAAGCTGGGCTCGACGAAAATTAGTTCGGCGTGTGAGCGGGCCGCAGAGAGGGTTTGATAGGCTGGTTTGAACTGGTGCTGCTGCAACTGTTCCTGGGCCTGCACCAATTGACGACGCACCTGCACAGCAATCACCTGGCCGATGGCGATGGCTTGATCTTCCACTTGTTCTTCCAATAACGGATCGCCAAAAGCAGTGGCCAATTGGTGCGCGATACGGTTGCGAGCATAGGCTTGCTGCCATTGATCTTGCTGCAAGAAACTATCCGCTTCCTGGATGTGGCCGTCGATAAATTGCGCCTGCGCATCCCGTTGCAGGGCATGGTCGCCCAATTGCACGGCCAGGTCGTAACCGCGCCGGTTGCGCCGGTAGCCCTGCTCCCAAAGCGCGTTGGCAAAGAGATCATCGACTTCATCTAGATAGCCTTCGATCGCCTCGATCTCAGACATCTCGTCGAGTTGTAAAAGCTCGACCAGATCGGCCCATGCAACGGCCAGCGTGCCAGCCACGTGCGGAATCGATAACTCGGCCAGCACCGGCGCCGTCGCCGGTTCGAGCAAGATCAGCTTGCCAGTGGATCGGCTCAACGCCACGCGCACCTCGTCAAAAAGACGGCGCGCTTCAAATTTGGGGATATTGCCGCCGTCGGTCTCATGACACAGGCGCAACGCCCGCTCATAGACAGCATTCAGGCCATAGACCACCACGGTGGCGCGTTCAAGCCCTTTGATCTCGCGCGGGAGGAAAACAATTTCATCACCCCCAGCTTCGATCGCGCCACTCAGGCTTGGCCGCAGACCTTCGGTCAAATCGATTAAGACGCGCCCAGGTCGGCTGGCTAATTCGTCCAGCAAGGCGATCCAGGTTGCATCCACACCGTTGCCGCCCTCGGCTCGAACGGGCTGCGGTGGACAGAGAAAAATCTGCCCATGCTCGGCAATCGTCTGGTCGGCCGGGGTGAGCAGATCGTCATCGTAGACAAAGGCTTGGCGGCGCGAACTGGGTCGTTGCGAACGGGGCAGATGGCGGTAGAGACTCCAGGTATGATCAATCAATTGGGCCAAATTGCGTGGGGCGCGCCGCTGGTGTTGAAACTCAAACTCATCCGGCCAGATGCCCACTTGTTCGCCCAGCAGATCTTTGGTGATACCCCAGTCGAAGCCGCTAGGTTGCACAATTTGTGATTCATCGCCAGCCACGCTAAAGACAAACCCAGCATTGGGCCGGCGGCGCATACGTTCGCGCACCAATTCACCAAGCAGGGCAATTTGCAACAAGGTCAGATCTTGTACCTCATCAATCACTAAGGCATCCAGATCGGCCAGCCAGGCAGGGCTTTTGCCTTTGCGTAGCCGCTCGATCCCCTGGTACGCGGCTCGTTGATCCAGAAAAAAGGAGCGATCTTGAAGCCGATCGGCTAGCCGCCAGGCCAGTTCGGCGTCCGACAAATGGAGCTCACGATCAGCAGCATAGGCGGCCGCGCTAAATGTGTCTTGCCGGAACAGGCGTTCATTCAGTTGGCCGGCAGGCAATGCGTAGCCAGGCGGAAAAGTTCTGCCCAGCACATGCGCGCGCAACTCGGTGTAAAGCGTTTGTGGATATTTTTTCCAGGGACCGAGCGTCGCCCCATTTTGTAGATCAAGAAAGGTGGCAAAGTTGCGCAGTTCACTGAACGGCTCGCTAAAAGTGGTAATCCCGGTAATTTCTTGTTCAATCTCATTGAGGGTGCAAATTTTTACCGCCGCGTTAACAGCCTGGCCCTGCACCTGGAGAAAGTCATGCGCCGCCCGTTTTAGCCGATTGGTATAGGTGATGTATAAAACCTGGTGTATCTCTGGGCGTTGGGCCAGATCGCGCACCAGATAGAGCAGAGAAACAGTCTTACCACTGCCGGGCAGACCTTTGATCGTCGCCAGCGTCACCGCTTCGCTGTTCAGCCGTGCGCTGACTTCTTGCTGCTCATCAAAGCGCGGGTCGAGGCTGGCCACGGCCACCTCGGCATAGTCGTCCAACGAGCCGGGGTCGATGGGATCGTCGGTCTCGTCATGGTGGCGAATGGAGTGAATTAGAATCGTGTTGCCAACATTCTCTTCGGCGCCCGTGGTCTGGTCTGGCCAGACCACACTGCTTTCGCTGCGCGGAATCCACCACATGTAATAGTGGTTGCCCTGCACAGGTGTGCGGCGCCAGCGATCGCTCAGACCCGTTGTCCCCTTAACACTGGGCGTGCGCCCGCGTATGCCCAGCAGCACCTGCGCCCAAATCGCTTTGCGCTGGATCATCTCCGGCAAGTGTTGTGCCGAACGGTCATAGTGTTTGTGTTTGAAGAGACGGTAAGAAGACATAGGATTTACGATTTTTGATTGACGATTTATACTAACGGGCACCGACGAACCTCGTCAATCGCGCCCAAAGGGCACCCGCAAAAATCGCAACTTGTCATATCGACGAGATCGGTTGCACCGTGCCAGCATGAACTTGGATCAACTGGGCACGCGTGCGGAATTCAGGCGTAAAATCGTTCCAGTCAGTCGTCGTGATAATGGCCTGTTCGACGCCGTTTAAGGCGGCCAGTAATGTGCTACGGCGTTGCACATCCAGTTCACTCATTACGTCGTCCAGCAAAAGCACTGGGGCAACGCCGGTGGTCGCCGTACTCACTTGTAATTCAGCCAATTTGATCGCCAAGGCGGCGGTGCGCTGTTGCCCCCGGCTGCCATACATGCGCAGATCACGCCCATTGGCTACAAAGCGCAAATCATCGCGATGGGGGCCGTAGAGCGTTAGGCCAGCCGCCAGTTCGCGCCCACGCCGGCTCTGCAATTTGCGCTGATAATGCCCCGCAATGGTTGCCACATCGAGCGGGGCAACGATATTGATCGGCAGGTCACCAACAAAGTTTTCGGCCGTCATTTGAGCAAATTCATGTTCAGAAAGGTGACCTGGATTAAAACTGGGCAGATAATGGAGATGTAAAGTTTCCTCACCCCCGCTCAGTTCCGTATGATATTCGCCAGCGCAACCCTCTAGCTGCAAAAGATAGTTATAGCGCCGTGCAATCACTTGGGCACCATAGTCTACCAATTGCTGATCCCAAAAACTAAGTTGGGCTTCCGTACTCTCGGCTGTCGGATGTACGTTCTGTTCGCGCAGCCCCTTGAGCAGGCTATTACGCTGGGCGAGCACTTTGTTATATTTTGCCAGCGCTTGCAGATAACTGCGGTCGATCTGGCACAGCGCAATATCCAGATAGCGGCGGCGCTCGCCGGGGCTACCATCCACTAGTTTAACATCTTCTGGCAAAAAGAGCACAGCGCGCAACAGACCCACCAGATCCATACTGCGCTTGGGCACACCATTTACTTTGATCTGTTTGGTGTAATTGAGCCCGTCCCCACGCGGGGTCAGCAAGATTTCCAGATCCAGTTGACGGTCGGCCACTTGCACACGACCGCTAATGCGACTGTAGGGAATCGGCTCATCTTGGGCCTGCCAGCCCACAGTTTCGCGCTCATTGAGGGCGTGCACTGGTTTGCTGGTCGCCAAAAAATAGACAGCCTCCAACAGGTTCGTTTTGCCCTGGGCGTTCTGGCCCTGCAACACCGTCAGTGGCCCAGCGAACGCCAGATCCAGGTAGCGAAAGTTGCGAAAGTGGGTAAGGGTAAGGTGGGATAAATGCATAAGATAGGGATACGGGATACGGAATTAGGCACATCAATGCCCGCGCGCCTAATCCCGCATCCCTATGCTATTTCCTCGTCAATTCAGCAATCAATAGATCAATTTCCGTCTCGGCATCCGTGCCGGTTTTCATGGCGTAATCGGCTTCTAAAAGTCGATTCATGATGCCGTCCAGTTCTGGCAAAGAATATTTGCCGGCCTGGGCCATGGCTTTCTTGGCCGAATAGGGCTTCTCGCCAATGCGCCCTGCCACATCGTATTCGCTGCTACTTTGGCCACCCTTGCCGGGCCGCATCGCCTCTTTCACCTTAATCATAACACGGTACTGGCGTGCAATCATCGTCAGCAGGTAAAACGGATTGGCATCGCCGCGGCGCAATTCGTAAAGGGACTGGATGGCGTTGCGCGCATTGCGTTGGCTCAGCGCATCGGTCAAGTCCCAGATCAGCGCTTCACTGGCATCGCTGACCATGAGTTTCACATCATCCGGGGTGATCGCACGCTTGCCGGCATAGGTGGCGAGTTTCTCCAATTCGTTGTCCAACTGGCGCAAGTTTGGCCCTACAAAGTCGGCCAGCATCTGCACAGCACGCCCCTCGATGGCAATTTTGCGCGCTTTAGTTTGCGCCTGAATCCAGCCGGGCAATGTTTTGGCGTCGGGCGTCTCCACCGCCACCGCGCTGATCTGCCGCGCTTTGATCAATGCTTCTAATCCGGCCACTTTGCGTGCTGGTTGTCCATCCTTTTCTGGCAGGCTAAAACCCTTCCAGAGATGGCGTCGTTTGTCTACACTTTTATCGACAAAGACGAGATCGCACGTATCTGGCACATGCGGCACTTCTGCCAGCAAGTGGACGGCTTCCGCATAGGCCGCGCTTTCGGGGCTTTTGCTGGCGCTCATGCGCTTGTCCAACTGATCCAAATAGCCATTGACCAAAAGCAAGCGCCGCACGGTTAGAAAGGGCATCATGTTGGCCTGCGCCAACAGATCGGCCGCGCTAGTGCGCTCGCCTTCCAGCACATTGGTGTTCAGATCGGCCATCTCGGCGTCGCCCAACGCCGCCTTCCATTCGGCAATCCGTTGAGCAGCGAGATATTCATCACAGTTGAGCAGTAAGTAGATCATAGTAGGATGACAGGATGACAGGATGACAGGATGACAGGATGACAGGATGACAGGATGACAGGATGACATAGTTAGCCCCTCTGTTATCTTGTCATCCCTTCAACACTTCATTCAAATAGAACCCGATACACCCGCACCCGCCCCAGCGTTATCGGCCGGATTTCCGCTACCCAGCGGTCGCCGACGGCGGGCAGCGTTGTGTAGGTTTGCAAACGAAAACCAAGCGGTCGCGCCATGACGAGGGCAGGCAGCGTCAAAATGACCATCTTTGTAAATTTCTCCAACAAGCTGTGTTTGCCCAGCGAAGCGATCAGCGCGGCGAATGAGACCAACAGGCTGGTTGTCGCCAAGTTAGTGCCACAGTTGGGATGGATCGCCAGTTGATGTTCGCCCGCCTGCAAACGCAGCAACGCATCCCCTACGGCGCGCCGCACCTGCTCTTCCTGAACGTCGCCGTACAGGGTAAAGCCCAGCGGATCGCTGTGACCACTAAAACGCTGGTGCGGAAAATGCGCTGAGAGCATATGAATAGTGGCGTGCTCGATGGCATGGTGTTGGCGGGTACGGCGCAGCAGGTCAGTTAATAGTGTGATCATATGTCTTCTCTTGCGTCTATCTTTTGTTACGTCTATCGACCCAACTCACCTGCCGGGACCGCAGGAGAGATGGTGAACCATGAAAAACGGTCATGCAGCCCCGGTCAGGTGCAGCGCCTGGTTCGGCGAGGCACGCCCCATCGTCAGTTACCCCATCACAGGCGCTCGAAGAACGTGACGAGGTTGTTGTCCGGATCCAGAACGCCAAACTCGCGCGTGCCCCACGGCATGTCTTCGAGCTGCCCATTCGGGTGCAGCATGCGAAGCGGCTGGATGACCCGGTACAATTCGTTCACACCCTCGACGCCAATCCGGCAACTGCCCGTGCCGGCGATGAACGACTCGGCCCCGGAGAGGACCGGCGAGGAGCTGTTGCGCGTGCGCCAGTCTTCATCGGTAGCACCCCACAGGTGGATCTCCACCGCATCACGCTGGAGCTTGGCGAAACCCTCTTTCTGAAAGACCAACGTGAAGCCGAGCTTATCGCGATAGAATGCTGCACTCCGCTCCATATTGCTAACCGGTAAACTCGGGATGGCGTACAACATCTTCATGGACAACTCCTAAAGGTCGCCAGCAAGCGCACTCAACAGTCTCTTCCTGACACCGAACTTCTCTGATGCTGGCACTTCTTCACCGTGAGCAATCAGGCTCTCAATATACAATTCAATTGCCTCACGCGCCATCACAATTGCCTCTGCTATATCTGCGCCAAAAGTAATGCAACCAGGGAGCAGCGGTACGAGAACCGTGTAGCCTCCCTCTGGTTCTTGACGCAATAGAATTCGGTAACTGAGCGCATTCATAAGCTAATTATCCTTCCCTAACAATACTTTAGCCCGCTGCAGAACATGCGCCGGCGTCAGACCAAACTCCTGGTAGACCCGTTGATAGGGCGCGCTGGCCCCAAAGTGATCGATGGCAATAATGGCGCGTTTGCTCGGATCGTTGCCAACCCAGCGCTCCCACCCAAAGCTGACGGCGGCCTCGACTGCGACCTTGGCTACCTCCAACGGCAACACCTGCTGCCGGTATTCCTCGCTCTGCTTTGTGAATAGTTCCCAGGATGGTAGGCTCACAACGCGCACCCCAACGCCTTCAGCGGCCAGGGTTTGGGCGGCCTGATAGATAATGTCAACTTCGCTGCCGGTGGCGATGAGGACAAGCGCCAAGCCGTCCGGCGCATGTTCGTAGAAGATATAGCCACCTTGCGCCACGCCACTAACTGCGCCCAGCCCCAAGCCAGCCCGGTCATAGATAGGCAGATTTTGGCGGGTCAGCGCCAAGGCGGTCGGACCACTGGTATTTTTCAGGGCGGCGCGCCACGCTTCGGCCGTCTCATTGGCGTCCGCCGGGCGGATCACCGTCATGTTGGGAATCGTGCGCAAGGCAGCCAATTGCTCGACCGGCTGATGGGTAGGACCATCTTCACCCAGGCCGATGCTGTCATGGGTAAAGACATAGATCACACGCAAACCCATCAATGCCGCCAGGCGAATGCTGGGCCGCATATAATCACTGAAGACTAGGAAGGTGCCGCCGTACGGAATCAGCCCCCCGTGGACGGACATGCCGTTCAAAATGCTGCCCATGGCATGTTCGCGCACGCCAAAGCGAATATTGGGCACGGCAAAGCTATCCGCTGTCAGGAAACCAGCACCGCTGATCGTCGTCTTATTGCTGCCGGCCAGATCCGCACTGCCACCGATGAGATTGGGGATTACTTTGGCGAGCGCATTTAAGACGGCGCCACTGGCATTGCGGGTAGCGTCCGGTTTACCAGAGAAAACGGGCAAAGCAGATTCCCAATCGACGGGCAGTTCACCACTTACCATGCGCTGCAACTCGGCGGCTTCGGCGGGATAGGCTTGGCTGTAAGCCTCGAGCAGATCGCTATATTGCGCTTCGAGCGCTTGACCGCGCGCCACGGTTTGCTGGAAAAAGGCTTGCACGTCGTCGGGAATATAAAAACGTGGTTCGGCCGGCCACCCCAGGTTTTGGCGGGTGAGGGCCAATTCTTCCTCACCAAGTGGTTCGCCATGCGCCTTGGCCGTCCCCTGCTTATTTGGGCTGCCATAGCCAATGATCGTGCGACAACCAATGATACTAGGGCGTGGATCGGCGTGAGCCGCTTCAATCGCGGAGGCCACGGTGGGCGTGTCCATGCCATCAATCGACTGCACGTGCCAGCCGTAGGCTTCAAAACGTTTGGCCCAGCTTTCCGTATAAGATTCATCGGCAAAGGTATCAAGAGTCACGTCGTTATTGTCGTACAGATAGATCAATTTGCCCAAGCGCAAATGGCCGGCCAGGCTGGCGGCTTCGCTGGCGACACCTTCCATCAAGTCACCATCGCTAACAATCGCATACGTGTAGTGGTCGATCACATTGAGATTGGGCCGATTAAAACGCTCCGCCAGCCAACGCTCGGCCATTGCCATCCCGACACCGTTGGCAAAGCCTTGGCCCAGGGGTCCGGTGGTCGTCTCTACACCGGGGGTATGACCATATTCCGGATGGCCGGCTGTTTTGCTGCCCCATTGGCGAAAGTTGCGCAGTTCATCCAAGGGTAAGTTATAACCCGTAAGATGGAGCAACGCATAAAGCAACATGGAACCATGCCCTGCACTCAGGACAAAGCGGTCACGATTATTCCAGGCCGGGTTGGTGGGATTATAGCGCAGATAACGGGTCCATAAGACAAAAGCCGCCGGCGCCATACCCATCGGTAGACCAGGGTGGCCCGATTTGGCCTGCTGGACAGCATCTGCGGCGAGGAAGCGGATGGTATTGATCGCTTTTGCTTCAAAGGTTGGATCAAGTGTTTCGGTCAGTGCCGGAATCGTCATGGGCGGGCCTCGTTCTAAAGCGTCGGGTGAATAGGTTGATAATATAGATTTCGTAATCAGCAATGACTGTCATTGTCCATTGTTCACCGTTCGTTGTCAACTTAGACGCAGAAAAAGCGCAGATAGACGAACGATGCGCCGCTATCACCATTCATCAATCTAAACCGCCAATCAATTTTGTTAGATTGCGCATCTTGCAGTAGGATGAGATGTTGAGCTTGCATAAGGAGTTGTACATGACACGAACTAAGTTACCTGCTGAGCCGGCGACCCATACCGCCGCGAAAGTGAGCAATGGCCACACCCCGGCCTATTTATTAAGTGGCATGGGTATGCTTTTAGGGCTCGGCGCCAGCCTGGCCACCTATGCTTTTTTGCATGAGCCACTACATGTTGATTTGGAACATTTGACCATCCACATGCCTACCGCCAAAGGACGACTACCCGCGGCAGGGTTGCGCATTTTGCATCTCTCGGACACGCATTTCCAAGGCCGTGAATGGCGCGAACAGACGAAGATTAATTG
>Ga0209591_10003542_pt1 | contig 18085 bp, 8 predicted proteins | sample MAT01_FD_187207 | JGI IMG/M metagenome (GOLD analysis project Ga0209591, IMG submission 187207) | Freshwater microbial communities from Lake Fryxell liftoff mats and glacier meltwater in Antarctica - MAT-01 (SPAdes) (version 2) | ecosystem: Environmental > Aquatic > Freshwater > Ice > Liftoff... | reverse complement strand
GAGGGGCTGGCCGGCAGGTAGGCGGTGATCGCATTAGTGTCCGAACGTCCGCTCCCATCACTGGCGACCGCCGTGTAGGTGTTGTTGCCGCTCGCCGGAGCAAACCCGGCCCGAGCGAAGGTCCGGTCGTCGTACAGGGTGGCCGCCGACCCATTCACCGTCACTGTGCTCGCCGCACTGGCGCTGGTGCCGGACACCGTCAAGGTTCCCGAACGGCTGCCACTGCTTAGTTGGTTGAGGTTGTCCACCACGAGGGTCTGGATGAGGGCGTTGTTCGTTCTCTGGGTCAGGTTGCCCCCGGCGTCATAGCTGTAGCCGAACTGTTCGTGGATCCGGCTGGTGCCTCCCGATTCCTTCCCGCTCGCGGTGCGCACCTGACCAGCGTTGTCATAGGTGTAATCGATGTAGTCGCCCCCCGTCCGAGTTTGCTGGGTACGCTCGTGACCGGCGTTGTAAACCTGAGACCGAGACCACGCCGTCCCGCCCGGCTGGGCCAGGGTGAGGCGCTGGCGACGCCGCCCAGCATCGTAGGCGTAGCTCACGGTGTCATCGGACCACGGTCCATCTTCGGAAAGCAAGGCACCAAAATCGGTGTAGGTGTAGATGCTGGTGCCCGTGGCGTCTACCATGCTCTTGAGACGGTTGTTCGTGTCGTAGGCCAAGCTGATCGACGGCGAGCTGACAGACACCGCGTTGGTCAGGTTTCCGGCGGCGTCATAGCGGTAAGTGGTGGCCAGCTTGGCCTTGCTCCACCGGTTAGTCAGGTGGCTGTTAGCGTCATACTGGTAGCGTAGAATCTGCACGCTGTTGTGGTTCGTCTTGCTGGTCACCCGTCCGTAGCCGTCGTAGCCCCACCAGGTGTTACTCGCCCGTCCATCATTGAGGTTCAAGAGATCTCCCGCTCAATTGTAGGTGTAGCGCACCACTTCCAGGTTGGCGTTGGTTTCCGCCGTTTTGCGGCCGAAGGCGTCGTAATCCAACAGCGTGATGCGCGAAAGTTCATTCGTGACCGCCGTAAGCCCCCGAGTGGAATAACCGTAGCGCACGATTCCCGCCACGGCATTGGTGGTGCTGGTCAACCGTCCCACATCGTCGTAGCCCATGGCGGTGTTGACTCCGTTGGCGTCGGTTCGGCTGACTGGAACGTCCTCGACATCGAAAACCACCCGTAGGGCCTGGCCGAAGACATTGCTCACCGTCACCAAGAGCCCCTGATGATTGTACCAATTGGTCACGCTGACACCTCCACTATCGCTGGTGCCCACCCTCCGGCCCGCTAAATCATACACGTTGGTCGAGTGACCGAATTGATCAAAGAGTTGATAGGCATATCGGGTCGAGCCGTCGGGAAGCACGTCGGCGATCCAATTAGGGTGTCGACTTGGGCCCTGTATCGCTTCGTGCGGCCGATTGAGATAGCCAAACCAGACCTTTCGTCCCTCCGTCCCATCGCCAGGCTGGGTTGCCGCTCCATATTCACTACGTCGCAGACGGTCGGCCCACCATGATCGGCATGAAGCCAGTGGCGCAATCGAGCAATTCGATAGTCGTTGGTGCTGATCGAGTCTCAGGTTTCTCCGGAATACCCCGTGGGCGCGGCAGAAGGTGGAGCAGTGGTCCAGCCACGAACCAACGGAGCGCCAACAAGAAATGGCCAGCAATCGGCAGGAGACGTAGTTGCGCAACCGTCAGGACTGTGGAACTAATTGTGGTTGTGATTGATCAACCGCTTCATCATTTGGAATCCAGTGAGGTCGCCCGCCTGCTGGAGACGGATTTCCAACGCGGGTTGGACACGGCGGAGGTGCGACGGCGTCAGGAGAAATACGGTCCGAACCGTATCCGCGAACGGCGCGGCACCCCGGCGTGGAAACGTTTCCTGCAACAGTTTACCCAGCCGCTCGCCTACATCCTCCTGATCGCCGTGGTGGTGACGGGAGTGTTGCAGGAGTGGGTGGATTCCGCCGTGATCTTTCTCGTGGTGTTCATCAACGCCATCGTGGGCTTTCTTCAGGAGGCCAAGGCGGAGAAGGCGATTGAGGCGCTAAACAAGCTGGTGATCACGGAGGCCACCGTCCGGCGCGACGGCGGCAAACGGCGCGTGCCCTCGGAGCAACTGGTGCCCGGCGACGTGGTTCTGTTGCAGTCGGGGGATCGCGTGCCGGCGGATTTGCGGCTGTTCCAAGTGCGCAGTTTGCAGGTGGATGAATCCGCGCTCACGGGCGAATCGTTGCCGGTGTCCAAGCGCGCCGAACCACTGGAGCACGACACCGTGCTCGCCGACCGCAAAAACATGGCCTACGCCGGCGCGCTCGTGTCCTCCGGTTTGGCCTCGGGCGTCGTGTGGGCCATTGGCGACCGCACGGAGACGGGCCGCATCGCTTGGTTAATTTCCGAGGCGGCGGACCTTTCCACGCCGTTGACCCGCAAGATCGAGCAGTTCAGCAAACTGCTCTTGTGGGTGATCCTCGGGCTCGCGGTGGTGAGCTTCGGCATCGGTCTCCTGCACGGGGAAACGCCGGTGCGGATGTTCATGGCGTCCGTGGCGCTGGCCGTCGGCGCGATTCCCGAGGGCTTGCCGGCGGCGGTGACCATCGTGCTGGCCGTCGGGGTCAGCCGCATGGCGCAACGCCGCGCGATCATCCGCAAACTACCCGCCGTGGAAACGCTCGGCAGCACCACGGTGATCTGCTCGGACAAGACCGGCACGCTCACGGAAAACCAGATGACCGTGCAACGCCTCTTCGTCGGCGGGGAATATTTCGAAGTGACGGGCGCGGGCTACACCGCCTCCGGCGAAATCCGCCAGGACGGTCGCGCAGTGTCGAGCGGTTCGCGTCCCGCGTTACTGGAATGTCTGCGCGCCGGCGTACTGTGCAACGAGGCCACCCTGGAGATAAAGGAGGGACGCCGCACCGTGCAGGGCGACCCGACGGAGGCGGCGTTGATCGTCGCGGCCGAAAAGGGCGGGCTTCCGCGCGAGGAAACGCACCGCGCTGCGCCGCGTGTAGACATGATCCCATTCGAGTCGGAACATATGTTTCGCGCCACCCTGCACACCTCGGGCGGCGGACGGATGATCTACAAGGTGGGCGCAGTGGAACGTGTGCTCGACCGCTGCGCGAACGCTCTGGGAGCGGATGGCGCGGTGGTGCCATTGAACTCCGAAGCCGTGCGCGCGGCGGTGGAAACGATGGCGCGCGACGGCCTGCGTGTGCTGGCCTTTGCGCGGCGTGAAACTTCCACCGACCACGCGGAGCTGGAGCAACACCACGTGCGCGAGGGACTCACCTTTCTGGGGTTACAGGGGATGATTGATCCGCCACGGCCCGAGGCGATTGCGGCCGTGGCCAAATGCCGCCAGGCCGGTGTGCGCGTGAAGATGATCACCGGCGATCACGCCATCACCGCGCGCGCCATTGCCGCCCAGATCGGCCTTGCCGATCCCGGCGAGGAGATCAAGGCGATGACGGGGCGCGAGCTGGAAGATGTTTCCGACGCGGACCTTCCGGCGATTGCGGATGCCACCAACGTCTTCGCGCGCGTGGCTCCGGAGCAAAAGCTGCGGCTGGTGCGGGCGCTGCAAACCCGCGGGCACATCGTGGCGATGACCGGCGACGGCGTGAACGACGCGCCCGCGCTCAAGCAGGCGGACATCGGCATCGCGATGGGCATCACCGGGACGGATGTCGCCAAGGGCGCGGCGGACATGATCCTGACCGATGACAACTTTGCGACCATTGAGGCGGCAATTGAGCAGGGCCGGGGCGTGTTCGACAACCTACGGAAATTCATTGTCTGGACGCTGCCGACCAATGCCTCGGAGGCTACGGTGCTCCTTATCGCGATCATCTTCGGCCTCACCCTGCCGCTGCTGCCCGTGCAACTGCTCTGGATCAACATGTGCACGGCTGTGCTGCTCGGGTTGATGCTCGTCTTCGAACCGAACGAGAGCGACCTGATGGATCGTCCGCCGCGCGATCCGAAACGGCCGCTGCTCACGTTTCCGCTGCTGATGCGTACCGGGCTGGTGACGTTGATCGTGGCGGCGGGGGCGTATTGGCTGTTCTTCATCGAGATGAATCTGCCGGGCAACACCGTCGCCGAGGCGCGCACCGCCGTGGTGAACGTGATCGTGCTGGCGGAGATCGCCTACCTTTTCAACTGCCGTTCGCTGAATCACAGCCTCTGGAGCATGGGTCTTTTTACCAATCCCTGGGCGATCCTCGGCTCGGTGGTCATGCTCGGCGCGCAGATTCTTTTCACGCACCTGCCACTAATGAACCGACTCTTTCAGTCCGCGCCCATTCCGCTGGAGTCATGGCTGCGCGTGACCGTCGTGGCGTGCGTGGTGCTCGTCGCCGTCGAGTTCGAAAAATGGATCCGCTTTGGCGGCGAACGCGGCAAACACCGCGAACCGGAGTGAGCTGAATTTATGAAGACCGTCGGCTTTTCGGACACTGTGGTCGAGTAGACTCGGCGCATGAACCACCCCGTTCTGCTGCTCCTTGCTGGTCTGCTGCTGGTGATCATGGGCGGCGACCTGTTTGTCTCCGCCGCCGTGCGCATGGCAACGCATCTGCGTCTCCCCAAGGTGGTCGTTGGTTCCACGCTGGTGAGCCTGGCGACGACGACTCCCGAACTCGTCGTTTCGATCATGGCGGGGTTGCGCGGTGAATCCGCGCTGGCCGTGGGCAACGCAGTCGGTTCATGCATTTGCAATCTGGGCCTCATTCTGGGCGTCACCGCGGTGCTCAAGAATGTGGAAATCACCATCGCCACCCTCAGGGTGCCGCTGCTGGCCATGGTGGGCGCGGGCTTGCTGCTGTTGCTGGCGACGCTCGATCTCGAACTCGCGCGCTGGCAGGGCGGCGTACTAGTGGTGCTGGGTATCGGCTACTTCGCGTGGGATTTCTGGCGGCACTGGCGCGTACGCAATTGTCAGGATGTCGCCGAGGCGCGGGCCATCCAGGAGGCGGTCACCGCCGCGCGCTGGGCGTGGATCGAGACTCGCGCCGGCACCGGGGCACAATTTGCGGCGGGCGCGCTCGTCGCGGTGCTGGGAAGCTGGCTACTGGTGGACGGCGCCGTAGCACTGGCGTCGCAACTCGGTATCCCACCGATTATTATCGGGCTGACGGTGGTGGCGGCGGGAACGTCGCTCCCCGAACTGGTGACGGCCGTGAGTTCCGCGCGACGTTCCGTGTCCGACTTGTCCGTGGGCAACGTCCTCGGGGCGAACATCGCCAACCTCACCTTGATTGTCGGCACGGCGGCGCTGTTCAACACGGTGGCCCTGGATCGCACCACGCAGGTGTTCAACTTTCCGGTGCTCCTGCTGTTCACCGGCGTCGTCTGGTGGCGTCTGCGGACGCAGCAGAAACTCACGCACCGGGAAGGCGTGGGGTTGCTGGTGATGTATGCGCTATTCCTCGCCGTGCAGGTCGTGCTCGCGCTGCGGTCGTGAACGGCGGCGCAAGCAGCAGGGCTTTTTCTGCGAAGCTCAACGCAAATTCCTGCTTTCAATGTCATCCTGGTTCGGAAACGCGCTGTCTCCGTGGGGTAGTGGGGAATTCCGTCGCGTCCGATGGTTCGATGGTTCGATGGTTCGATGGTTCGATGGTTCGATGGTTCGATGGTTCGATGGTTCGATGGTTCGATGGTTCGATGGTTCGATGGCGATGCAATGTCAGGCCTGCCACGGCTCGATGGCCGAAGTCGGGAAGGCTGGGCGCGTCGGCTGGCTGCAGGAGCCGAACTGCCAGAGTCGCCACACTGGGACGGCGGTGAATAACAACGATGAAAAAATTCGTTCCACCTCCGTGTTCGATGCTCCGGGCCACCTGCGTGTCGCCACCAACCTGACCTTCGCCACCACGACGAACACTCCCGCGCCGGGTGTTTCGCTCTATCGGTTCTCGGCCGGCCATGGTGGCCTTCATTGTTCAGCCTGCCACGGCTCTGCCCACGCCGAGTTCCCCAGTTCACACCGCAATGACAACCTTCAAAGCCTGAACCTTCAAGGTCATGTGGGAGCCCTGGCGGAGTGCACGGTTTGCCATACCCGTGTTCCGAACACGGTGAACGGCGGTCCTCATGGCATGCACCCGATAGGACAAACCTGGATCGAGGGCCACAAGGATTCGGCCGAACATAACCTCTCGCTTTGCAAATGCCGTGGAGCGGATCTCCGGGGCACCCTGCTTTCCCGCAGTTCCGCCGACCGCGCTCTCCAGACCAAATGGGGCAACAAAACGGTCTGGCGAGGTTTCCAGATTGGCCCACTCAGTTGTCCCGCGGGCGACACGACGCTTCTTCTGGAAACCAGTGGCGACCTGGAGACAGGTCCTTGGGAGGTTTTGGACGCCAACCCCGTCACCGACGGTGGCGTCTAATATCTATCGGTTCCGGCGACCCACTCGGGAAGTCTTTTCCGCCTGCGGGAGCCGTAGCGAGACCGGTTCTGAGAATGTCCCGCATGGAATGGGGGCCGTCGGGGACAGACCATCTGTTAGGAATGCTCCCGACCAAGGGACAGGTCCTCCATACGAATCGTGAAGGGAATTCATCCTCCACTTCCTACTCGCATCTGAAACGTTCCGAGCCTAGACAGCGGCAGCATGAGCAACCCCCTCCGCCGCTTCCTTTGGCCTGGGTTAGTTCCCTTGCGCGGTCCGATTGCCAGTCTGCTGCGAGCGCTCGGTCTTTGCTCGGTAGTTCTGGCCGCACCGGTGGACGCAGCCCCAGCCGGCTCAGTAATCGCGTGGGGCGACAACGCCTTCGGCCAGACGAATGTGCCGGCCGCAGCCCAGAGCGGCGTCGTGGCGATTGCGGCCGGATTTGAACACATGGTGGCCTTGAAGAACGATGGAACATTGATCGCCTGGGGACGAAACGACCACGGCCAGACGACGGGAACCAACTACAGCGTTTCTGCCGTTGCCGTTACGGTCAGCCTCGGCGGTCAGGTTCTGAGCGGCGTGACGGCGGTTGCCGGAGGAGGCGTGCATACCCTGGCTTTGAAAAGTGACGGCACCGTGGTTGCGTGGGGAGATAACTACCGCGGCCAAACGACGGGGACTCCAACTGCCGAGGGGTCCTCTCCGGCAATCGCCAATCCGGTCACCCTCGGAGGTGAAATCCTGAGCAGCGTGACCGCGATCGCGGGAGGCACGGAGTACTCAGGGGCTATCCTAGGCACGGCCGCGCCGACGCTCCGCCTCGTACAGGGCCCCGCGAGTATAGTCCTCTCCTGGCCGACCAGCGCGACGGGTTATACCGTGCAGGCAATGGACGGCCTCGGCTCGTTGGACTGGCAGCCCGCTCCCGGCACGGCGACCGAAGCGGAGGGCTGGAACACGTTGACCGTTAATCCCGCCGGGACGGCGCAGTACTTCCGGCTGTTCAAGCCCTGAGCGGGGCGAAAGGGCTGGACGGCAAATTGCGCCCGACCTCGGCACGATGCTCAGCGGGGCTGCCACCGTCCTCTCGTTCCTGACCGAGCATCCGTTCTCACGGAAAATCAACACCAGCGAACTGGAACCTCTGGCCACCACCAACGCGCGGGACCGATCTGATTGCAGTGGGGCGGACCAGCAACTCTTTCCCTCTCGAACGAACGGAAGATGGCAAAGACATCCGTTGCGGCCAAACTTCCGCGGCCAAAGCTGAGACCAAACAAGCCTTTGGGAGGTGCGACTTCGTCGATCCAGATAATCGAGTAACTACATTAAGTGGTTAACTTGATCTTCTGACCTTGATTAGGCCTGTTATGAGGTGTAAACCCTGGAGCTTCGGACCCCCAATGAATTACCGCCCTATTGCCGCCGGACTGATTGCCCTGAGCTGCTGGGCGTCCGCCCTCGCCGCCGACCTGCGCATCTCGGGCATTGTGCGCGAGGCCGACGGCGGTGTCCGGATCTCCCTCAACGCCAACGCAAACTCGTACTATCTGCTGCTGCGCGGGGGCCGACTGGAGGACATTGCCACGCCCCGGGCCGCCGCCTTAGGGACAGCGGGGCAAGCCGATCTGCGGGACTCCGCCCCCGCAGCCGCAGCGACCTTTTTCCGCGTCAAGGAGGTACCCATTGACGCGCCGCTCGACTCCGACGGCGACGGCATTGATGACGTGTACGAACTGCAGCACCCGGGCGAGCTGAACGCGCTGGATCCGGCGGACGCCGACCGACTGGCGCCCGGTGGCGGTGGACGGACCTGGCGCGAAATATACGCGCAGGCGAGCGGCGTGCTCACGGTGATTAGCGATACATCGCCCGCGCACAATGAGAGTGGTGTCGCCGTCACCCGCGAGACTGTGCTCCGCTTTAGCCAGCCGCTGGCGGTTACAACCACCCTCGGACTGGGACAACTGCAGGTGGCTTTTGGGGGGCGAACTCTCCTGAGCCGAGTGGAGCTTTCCAGCGACCGCACCAAGGCAACTCTGTTCTACCTGGAAAACCTGCCCGCCAGCGCCCGCATTCGAGTGACGTTCAATGCCGCCGGGGTCAAGGACATGAACGGCCGGGAATTGGATGCCGACGGCGACGGCCAGCCCGGCGGAACGGCCAAGATTGACTTCGACACGCTCAGCACCACACCCGTCGGCGAAACCGCAGTCGTCGGCCGCGTTTTCGACAGCGCACCCATGCCGGACGGCGCGGGGGGGACCACGAACCGTCCTCTGGCCGGAGTCACCATCAGCGTGGACGGCGCCGAGCAGACCCTGCGCACGACCACCGATGCCGACGGCTATTTCAAGCTCCAGCCGGTGCCGGCGGGCCGCTTCTTCGTCCATGTGGATGGCCGCACCTCGCCCGATAGCAATTGGCCCGAAGGCGCGTATTTCCCCTTTGTGGGCAAGGCCTGGGAAGCCGTCGCCGGTCGGACTAATCTAGCCAACACCACGGGCACGATTTTTCTACCCCTCGTGCCGGCAGGCGCACTGCAGGTTGTGAGCGCCACCGAGGTGACCGCCATCGGCTTCACACCGGAAATTCTCACCGCCAATCCCGCCCTGGCCGGTGTCAAAATCCTAATCCCACCGAACGCGCTCTTCGACGACAACGGGACCCGCGGCGGCCGCGTCGGTATCGCGCCCGTGCCGCCGGACCGTTTGCCGGAGCCACTCCCTCCCGGACTGAACTTTCCGCTGGTGATCACCATTCAGACGGATGGTCCCCGGAACTTTGACCGGCCCGTACCCGTTCGCTTTCCGAACTTGCCGGACCCGGTGACCGGCCAGACCAAAGCGCCGGGCGAAAAGAGCGCCTTGTGGAGCTTCGATCATGACACCGGCGAATGGGCGGTGGTTGGGCCGATGACGGTGACAGCCGATGGCCTTTATGTGGAGACTGATCCTGGCGTCGGAGTGCTTCAGCCCGGCTGGCACGGCACCCAATCGGGCGCACAGGGCAACGGCACCCTGGGCGAGGCAGATGGCGACCAGGTAGGGCTGATGAAGAATGTCTTCGGCAATATCGTGCAGTCCGGCTGGTCGTTGCTCGGCACCATCGGCGACCTGGGGAATATCCCTGGTCTCGGCAAACTCACCAGCGCCGTCAACCTCGTCGTGGATACCGCCAGCTTCTTCAACATGCCGTCACTGCTGGGTTTTGCGAAGATTGCTCTGGATGTCGGCGGCCTAGTGGCGCCCCCGGGAGTAGATGTCGTTGTCCGCGGAGCGTCCACTCTCCTAAACGTGGTTGAAACGGCCAATAATCTCGGCTCCGTGGTCCAATCTGCACAGCAGTCGAACCAGAACTTCGACGACATCTATGGGCAGGCGTCACCGAATCCCCAGCGATCCCGTCGCCGGCCGGCCGCCACGGGCGGTTTCGCAGTCGCGCCGCCGCAGACTCTCTATCGGGCCCAAGACTATTTCGACCGATCGGGCCAACGGGACAAACTCAATGAACTAACCGCACACTTCGTGGCGACTACGAACCTGTTGCTGCGTACAATTGGCCCCCAGTATACGGAAATGGATCGGCTGCTCGGCCGGATGGCTCCTCTGGCCACGCGTTTTCAGACCGATCCCAACGCCATCGCCACGGAAGCCGAGCAGGCCGATTTTTTGGCGGACGCGGTCGCCCTCAACAACGTGATTGCCGGCATCAATGTGACGGCACGGCCCGACGATTTGTTGCGCGAGTTCTACTTCCGCGTCGCGGCCTACCAGCGGGTGCTCTATGAAAATTTGGCTATGGGCGCGGTGGGCGAAACCTTTGGCCCACTTATCGCCGATGGCCGGAAGGTGCTGCTGGGCGCTTTCAGGCAGCGTGGCGTTAACCATTCAGTCTATTATCGGCTGCGCGGCCCCGGCCTGGACCTGCGCCGCCAGAGTTCGGAGAGCGGTCAGTTGCGTTTCATCGTCCGGCCCGACGAGGCGTACCAGCTCACGGTGCTAGATCCGCAGACCCTGAAGCTTGCGGTGATCTATTTGCGAAGCGGCTCCAACGGCCAACTGTTTGAACTGCCGCCGCTCTTAGCCGCTCCCGACCCGAGCCCAGACCTGGACGGCGACGGCCTCGGCGAACTCTCGGAAATTGTGATGGGCACATCGCCGACCCGCGCCGACTCCGATGGCGACGGCGTGAGTGATGGCGCAGAAATCCAAGGCGGAACCAATCCGCTGGACAACATTCCGACGGAAATCGGGATCATCGGCGCGACCGCCCTACCACCTGGGACGGCGGCAGCCCTAGCGGTAGATGTCTGCGCGGTAGGCAGCCGGGCATTCTTGGCGCTGGATGGAGCCGGTCTCGCCATCCTGGAAGTGGCGCAGCCCTCCCAGCCGGTGATCGTGGCTCAGGTGGATACTCCAGGCACCGCGCGGAGAGTGGCGTGCGACGGGAATTTCGCGGCCGTGGCTGATGGCACCACGGGTCTGGCAATTGTGGACATCACGGACCCGCCTGCGGCCTTCGTGTCCAGCCAGGTGCCGGTGGGGAATGCGCTCAGCGTCGTGACGGCGGACGGCGTCGCGTACGTCGGCACAGCCGAGGGCGACATCGTCTGGGTCCATCTCCCGACCGGCACGGAACTGGGCCGGATCAGCCTCGGTGCGCCGGTACATGACCTCGCGTGGCAGGGCACCATTCTGTTCGTGCAGACGGCCAGCAGCCTAAACTCCCTCCGACGGGAGGACGACGAACTGACCCTGCTCGGCACCCTGCCGGTGCCGCTCTTTGCCGAGGGCATCACCGGCCGCCGCCGTTTGGCGGTAGGGAATGACGTGGCTTACGTGACCAGCTATCCGGGCTACACGACGATCAACGTCAGCAACCCAATGGAAATGTCCCTAATCGCACCAGCCGTGGACGCCGGACCGAACTCTTTCAAGCAGATCGTGCCAACCGGTTCCGGTCTCGGCGTCGCCGCGGTCGGGGTTAACCCGCGCGACGACGGCACGCACGACGTGGAGCTGTACGACCTGAAAGATCCCACCCTCACCACCGGCTTCCTGGCCCGTATCCCCACGCCCGGCCTAACGTACGCAGTGGCGCTGCACCGCGGTCTGGCCTACGTCGCCGACGGGGCCGAGGGTTTCGAGGTTCTCAACTTCTTGGCTACCGACACCGGCACCACGGCCCCGACGGCGAATCTCGGCGCCTCGTTCGATTTGAATCCGGCGCAGGCGGAAGGAGGCTCCTTCGCTGCGCTCCATGCCGAAGCTAGAGACGACGTACTGGTGCGCGAAACCGAGTTCTATCTGGACGGCACGCTGGTAGAAACGGATGGCAACTATCCTTTTGAACACCGCTTCCGGGTACCCAAGCTCACGGCGGAGAAAACCACGTTCACCATCCAGGCTCGCGCGATTGACACGGGCGGCAACGCCACCGTCACCCCAGTCATCACGGTCCAAATCCTGCCCGACCTCACGCCGCCCAAGGCTCGGCCCGCGGAGCCTCTGGCCAGCGGCTTCGGCGCGAATGTCACTCAGGTCACCGCGATCTTCAGCGAGCCTATCCTCGAAAGTACGCTTAACCCCGCGAGCTTCACCCTGGTGGGAGCCGGACCGGACCGGACGTTTGCCACCGCGGACGACGTGGTCGTGAGCGGTGCGGTTAGCCTGGTCGCCGAAGCGCGGACCGCCGTATTCAACGTCGACGAACCGCTTCCCGCCGGCCGCTATCAGGCCCGCTTGACCCGCGCTATCACCGACCTCACCGGCAACGCCCTGGCGGCCGAGGCGCTCTGGAACTTTGAAGCCGTGCTCGGCACCGACACCGACGGCGACGGCCTGACCGACGAGTTCGAGCTGGCTAACGGGCTGGACCCGTTAAAGGCCGACCAGAACAACAACGGCATCACGGATTCCGCTGAGGATTTCGACGGTGACGGCTTGAGCAACGGCGTGGAAATGCTCCTGGGAACCAACCCGCGCAATCAACGCTCCTTCGACGGAGTGCTCGACGGCCAGCTCGACCGCGATAGCGATTTCCTGCCAGACGCGCAGGAACTGCGTTACGGCACCGACCGCCTGAAACCAGACACCGACGGTGACGCCTGGAATGACGAGATCGAGATCACCACCGGCAGCAATCCGCTGGTCCCGAATGCCTACCTGCCGGGCCTCTTTGTCAGCCGCAACTTCGGCCAGGCGCTGCGTCCGACCGGACCGTCGTTCCGCACTTCCCAGGCTGACGTGCTGCGCCTCGGCGACGGGCAGGTGATGCAGTCCACCTCCACGGCCAACGTGCTACGGCAGGGCGGTCCGAATGCCAACGGTCATACCGTAAACTCTGCCGCGCCCGTGCGCCTCCGCCAGTTCGACCTGGAGGCGGCCGATCTTGCCCCCGGCGAGCTGCCCATCGCCGGTGCTTTAGTCATCGAGGCGGAGGACTACAACTTCGAGTCCGGCCAGCAGCTCGCCGCCGCCAGCGTCATGCCGTATCTCGGCGGGGCCTATGCGGGCCGGGCCGCCACGCTCGGGGTGGACTACTTCAACACCGACGACAACAACTCGGACCTCTACCGGCCCGACACCGCCCCGAACAACGTAAACCTGGTGCCCAATCTGGGCGGCCTTTACGCCCTGGACCGCCCCGGCTGGCGCGTCACAAGCAACTACCGCGAGGGTTGGTCGCAGTTCGGCGACTGGCAGCAGTACACCCGAGCGCTGCCGGCTGGTGACTACTGGATCTGGGCGGCGCTCTCGCACGGCGGAGTTTCGCCCGGCCAGTTGAGTGGGAGCCTCGACCTCGTCACGGGCGACGCCTCTCAACCCAATCCTGCGCTGACCCAGCTCGGCACCTTCAGCGGCCAAGGCACGGGTGCCTACGGCAACAACCGCCTCGTACTCCTGCGCGATGGCACCACCGCGCCGTACGTCCTGCATGTCGAGGCGGGGACCACCACGTTCCGCTTCAACCTCGGCAGCGGCGACTTCGACTGGTTCGTCCTCATTCCCACCAATTCGGCCCCGCAGTGAAACTCCATCCTCATTCCGTCCGGCTCCTGCTTTCCAAATCTCTCCCTCAAGTCATGAACATGCACCTCACCTCCCGTACCCGTGCCCGCTGGTCCGGCCTCGCGGCCGGCCTGCTCGCCCTCACCTCGTTCGCCCGTGCCCAGACGGTCGAGTTCAATGCCGGCTCGACCGGAGCGCTGGGTGACGTGGTCATCACCAACGACACCCAGATTGTCCTGCCAGCCGACGGCGTCCTCCACTACAAGAGCTTCACGATCGTCAGCAACGCCGCGGTCTCGTTCATCAAGAACGCCAACAACACCCCGGTGTACCTGCTCTCACAGGGCGAGGTCACCATCGGCGGCCGGATCTATGTCAGCGGCGGTGGCAGTGGGGGTGACCGCGGACCCGGCCTCGGCGGGATCGGCGGTTTCGACGGCGGACGGCGCGGCGTGGATGAGCTACCTCCGGGTGACGGCCAGGGCCCCGGCGGCGGGCTGGCTGGGACGGAAACTGACAGCTCCGACCCGGAGAGCGCCGGCAGCGGCTCGTTCTTAACGATGAAGGGCAACGGCAGCACCAATCTAGGCGCGATTTACGGCAATGCGGCCCTGATTCCCTTAATCGGCGGTTCGGGCGGCGGTGGCACGCCCACCTTCGGCGGCGGTGGTGGCGGCGGAGCAATCCTGATCGCCTCCAATTCTAAAATTACCATCAACAACGACGGCACCAGCTTCATCGACGCCACGGGCGGCGAATGGGGCACCGGCGGGGCCTTCAACGGCGGCAGCGGCGGGGCCGTCAAGCTGGTGGCACCGCAGGTTACCGGACCGATCCGCATCTACGTGCAGAACCGCAACGGCACCGGCGGCTCGGGCCGAATCCGCCTCGATGCCGTCAACTACAGCGGTGCGCAGTTCAACCACCACTCTCCCGCTTCCTCCCTTAGCTACGGCTCGATGCTCGCCACCGGAATCGAGGGCAATCTGCCCCAGCTCGAACTCGTCAGCGTGGCCGGCAAGGCACTGCCGACCGGCAACCTCGCCACGGGCTTCATCTTGCTGCCCAACGGCGTGTCCGGCGACCAGCCCGTCGTGGTACGAGCGCGCAACTTCGGTTCGCAGGTGCCCATCCGCGTGGTCATCGCGCCCGATAATGGCAAAACCGCCTATGTTGACGGGGTGATCGTCAACACCGGAGCCAACGCCGCCGAGGTGACGATCGCCGTGAACATCCCGGCTAACAGCCCTGCGAAGATCAACGTCTGGACGCGGTAACCGCCTCGAGACTCCGACGCGGCTCCCATCCCGCCTCACCCAACAACCACCCGTCCGCAGCCCCGCTGCGGGCGGGTTTGGTTTTTCCACGGGTCCGTATCAGGTAAGGAACCTTCCACCAGGAAAGAGGGTGCCCGAACCAGGTGCCAAACCCTCTAACGGTCCACTCCCAAAGTGAGTCCTCACCCACCCACTTTCCGATTCCATCCCCCGCTTTCACAACATCTTCCCGCCAAACGTAAGCCAACAACTCACGTTTCCTGGCTGATCCGAGGGACCTCGCCACCGGTACCGATTGCTCGATCGGGCCCATCGCTGGATCCAGCACGTCGCATGCAACGAGCACGTCCCTCCGGCGTGCAGTCACTTCACTTCCTCTCGGCGACCCTTTTTTTGGCTCTCGGGACGGTCATTCCCACCCACCAACCTCGCCCCGATGGCCTGGCACTTTGGGTTTTCTTTGGTCAGATGCGCCGGCCGGAATCTCCGGTTCCCGCCGTGCAACTGGCCTGATAGTGTTCGTAGAAGTGTGAGTGGCGAGTCAACCAGTGGAAGGATGGGCGATACCGCGGCCAACTTTCCGGCTACCCATTGGAGCGTGGTCCTCAAGGCCGGCGCAGTGGGTATCCCTTCCTCCGAGGCCGCGCTCGAAGAACTCTTTCGGTCCTATTGGCAGCCTCTTTACGCCTTCCTGCGTCGCCAGGGCCAGGCGCCGGCGGATGCTCAGGATCTGGTGCAGGGCTTTCTGGCTCGCGTCATTGCCCGCGAAGACTTGGGTAATGTGGGACCCGACCAGGGACGCTTCCGCACGTTCCTACTGACCTCCCTCCGTAATTTCACCATCAAACAGGCGCTGCACGACAAGGCGTTAAAACGCGGGGGCGGTCAGACGGTGTTATCCATCAATGTCGAACAAGCCGAGCGACTGTGCGGTCCTGATCTCGCCGCGGAAAGTCCCGAGCTCAGCTTTGACCGGCGCTGGTGCCGCACGATCCTGGCACTGGCGAATCAGCGCCTACGCGAAGAACACGCAGCCCGCGGCAAGCAGGACCTGTTTGAAGCCCTGGCGCCCTTTCTCGACGGTGCAGATGCCGGGGAATATGACGATGTGGCGGTGCGACTCGGCATGGCTTCTGGAACCGTCGCCGGCACGGTGCACCGGTTGCGGTCCCGCTGGCGGGAGTTGATCCGGGCAGAGATCTCGCGCACGGTCGATTCGCCCAAACAAGCCGAAGAAGAACTCAAACACCTGATGAACGTCTGGCATGCGTGAGTATTTTCAGTGTCGAATGCTTGGCTGGGCCACTGGGGCACAAAAGTTTGGTGGTAATCCGGCCGAGCGGTTTGGGCTTTAGTTAGTGGAACCAGGACCCAGGAGCAGGAGCCGGCCGCCGCCCCCATCAGCCGTAAGCCGTCGGCCTGAACGCCGAATAGTGGTCTGACGGTTGGATACCATTTTCCGAACGTTCAACCATTCAAGGCCGATGCCCAGCGACACGAACCCGTCTAAAATCACCTGCCCCCGGTGCGGCACGCCGCTGTCTAGTGTCCACCTTGTTCTCGTCCGAGTCGGGCCCGTCGCCCGCCCAGCCGGACACGCGAGGTCTGCCCCGGATCGGCGACTACGAACTGTTGGAGGAAATTGCCCGGGGCGGAATGGGTATCATCTTCAAGGCCCGCCAGAAGAGCGTGAATCGGATTGTCGCCGTGAAGATGATTACCGCCGGACATCTGGCCTCACCGGCGCTCAAGGAACGCTTCCGGACCGAGACTGAGGCCGCGGCAAATCTCGATCACCCAAACATCGTACCCATCTACGAGGTGGGCGATCAGGACGGACAAAACTACTTCAGCATGCGGTTCGTGGAAGGGGGAACACTGACCGACGCGGTCGGCCGCCAGCCGTTTGAGCCGTGCCGTGCAGCGGCATTAATGGTGGCGGTCAGCCGCGCGGTTCATTACGCCCATCAACGGGGCATCCTCCATCGCGACCTGAAACCGGGAAATATCCTGCTCGATGCCAAAGGGGAACCGCACGTCACGGATTTCGGCCTGGCAAGGTTGCTCGAGTCGGATAGCGACTTGACCCGCACGGAGGCGACGCTCGGCACCCCAAGCTACATAGCGCCAGAGCAGGCCGGCGGTCACGTCAGGCAACTGACCACTGCGGCCGACGTCTACAGTCTGGGCGCCATCCTCTACGAACTGCTCGCCGGTCGGCCGTCGTTCAAAGCCGGCAGCGTCGTCGAGACCTTACGGCAGGTGGTGGAGAAGACCCCGGAACGACCCCGCGTCCTAAACCCGCGGCTGGATCGCGATCTGGAGACCATTTGCCTGAAGTGTTTGGAGAAGGAACCCAAACATCGCTACGGCTCAGCCGAGGCGCTAGCCGCGGATTTGGACCGGTGGTTGGCCGGCGAAACGATCGTGGCGCGTCCGAGTTCGGCGACGGAGCGGGTGGTAAAATGGGCGCGGCGCGAGCCGCTCAAGGCGATGCTGACCGCCGTGAGTTGCATCGCGATCGTGGCCCTGATCGGAATCGCCCAAGGGCATCTTGAATTCCAGGCGGAGCAATCCCAGAGAAAGAAAACGGAGGCCGCCCTCGACGAAGCCAATCGACAAACCCTTGAAGCGGAGAAGCAGTGGCGCTTGGCCGGAGAGCTGGAGCGTCAGCGATCGGAGGATGCGGAAGCGCGCCTGGAATTGCAGCGAGTGGATGCCTGGCTGGTTGCCGAGGAAGAGGACTACGCGCTCGCCTATCTCGCGAGCTTGGCCGAGCGCTTTCCCTCGAACAGTCTGGTGGCGGAGCGAGTGCTCGGCGAACTCAGTGTCCGGGAACTACCCACGCTTTTGTTCGGGCCCACGAATCGCTTTCTCGCGCTCAGTCAGGATGGTCAGACCCTGGTTCTCGGGTCGGGTCAGAAAGAACTCGGAGTGCGCTTCATCAATCTCCGGTCCAGCGGCGCAGCGCCCCCGCCACTCGGAGTTAATGGAGTGAGGATATCCTACCTATCCCAGCGCAATTCCTTGATCGCATTTGATGCAGGAGCAGATTTCGTCGTCACCGTGGACACCGCTCGCAAGGCTCAGATATGGAAGGCAAGAACAGGGGAGCCGGTCGGCGGGTCATTTGCTCTATCAACTTTACCGACTGCTGGCCGCCTGCTCCAACGGGGCCGACGATTGCTGGTTCACAACGAATCAGAGTGCTCTCTGTGGGAAACGTCGACCGGCAGAATGCTGGAATCCTGGCGCGTCGACCGGCGGGGAAACCGGTGGAACGTAAACGTGAATGGTGACGAACGGCACCTGGCACTTTCAGAGAATAATAACCAGTCAGCCCCATTTATTAAACTGATTAATCTGGAGAGCGGCGCCGTTCTGAACAGTGTCC
>Ga0209591_10003541_pt1 | contig 18089 bp, 21 predicted proteins | sample MAT01_FD_187207 | JGI IMG/M metagenome (GOLD analysis project Ga0209591, IMG submission 187207) | Freshwater microbial communities from Lake Fryxell liftoff mats and glacier meltwater in Antarctica - MAT-01 (SPAdes) (version 2) | ecosystem: Environmental > Aquatic > Freshwater > Ice > Liftoff... | reverse complement strand
GCAAATAAGCGATCAAAACGCTCAACTTCAGTTAATTAATAAAGCCAAATTACCCATAAATTTACCCAAAGATATAGACCCAAATCAAATCATTACCGCTATGTCCCAAGATAAAAAAGTGGAAAGCGGAAAAGTAATATTTGTCATGCCCCAAGCGATCGGTAAGTCTATAGTTACAGATCAAGTGGATTTAGGTACCGTACTGAAGGTATTAAAAAAACTTTAGCTAAAAATACACTTAGATCACAAGCATCTAGCTTAGCCCCAGACGAAATCCAGAGAAAATTGAATGAAGAAAACCAAATCTGCTCGTTTCTATGCATTTCTTTCCATCGGTGCCGCAGTTTTTACGATCGCTCTCAAATATAGTGCATATTTATTAACTGGTTCCGTTGGACTTTTATCAGATGCTATGGAGTCTGGTGTAAATTTAGCTGCTGCCATAGTTGCCGTTTGTGCATTGACCTATGCAGCTAAACCTCCTGATCAAGAACATGTATACGGACATTCCAAGGCGGAATATTTTTCCAGTGGCGTAGAAGGCGCTTTAATTTTAGTGGCAGCAGTTAGTATTGCGATCGCCGCCGTGGAGAGAATAATTAACCCTCAACCCTTGGCACAATTTGGGCTAGGTTTACTTCTATCCTTACTAGCTTCAGCGATTAATGGCGGACTAGCAGTTATCCTTTTAAAGGCGGGAAAACGACTGCGATCTATTACCTTACGTGCCGATGCCCATCACTTACTCACAGATGTTTGGACTTCCTTTGGCGTAGCTTTAGGCTTGTTGTTAGTGCCTTTAACGGGTTGGCTGATTCTAGATCCGATAATTGCGTTTTTAGTTGCTATAAATATTGTTTGGACTGGCATCAAACTGATTAAAGAAAGTGGCTCTGCGCTTTTAGATGCTTCGATTCCGTTAGCTGATCAAAGGATTATTAGTGACATTCTTTTAAACTACGATCGCCAAGGAATTCAGTTTCACTGTATGCGAACCCGAAGCGCAGGCGCAAAGCGATTTGTCTCATTTCATATTTTAGTACCTGGCGAATGGACAGTGCAGCGTGGTCATGATATCTGTGAGGAGATCGAAAAAGCGATCGCCCATGCCCTCCCAGATACCAATGTATTAACCCATTTAGAGCCATTGGAAGACCCTGCTTCTTGGGATGATCAAGAATTAGCAAAAGATTAAAGATCTAATCTTGGGAAACAAAACTGCGATCGCTAGCCAAAAAAGCTACAGGTTCAGTTAATGTAAATTCTCCTGCTAAAATCCATGATTTCAATGTTTCTGCCACCTGTAGCGAACGATAAATACTAGAAATAGGAGCAGTTCTGACCTTAACTCCATCTATTTTAATCATTCCTGATTTTAGCTCAGCATAACTAACAGCCCCAAAGGAAGGTTTGACCCGACGCGCGATCGCAAAGTCAAATACCGAAGTCATAATTTCTGCATCCGATACCGAGGCTTTAGCCACCACCTCTTCGTCAATTACAGGTAAGGGAATTCCCACTCCGATCATGAGCGAAGCTCCATAATTCCGAAAATAGCACCCCTTCACCCATTGCGGCTGCATTTGCTTGGCATCTCCAATTAAAGCCAAAGTTGCAGCAGGAGCAACAGGTGTCCGATTGGGGAGTCTTTTTTGGAGCGGAAAATGTTGCGTACCCTCCCAAGCAACATAGCCAATCCCTCCACCCATAAAAATTTTGGTGCCAATTCCAATTAACCTCAAGTCAGGATCGTTCCACAGAGGAGCGATCGCCCCTGGATTAGCATAGACAGCATTACCTAAACAGGGTTTTAACTCGCCCAGATAGGTATAAAGAGTCTGATCACTGCTATTTACGCCCACAATAAAGTTTTGATGCAGATTCCGAGGATTAAATAAATAAAATTGGTTGATACTATCTTTTGTAATTATCGTGTCAAAACTAGGGCGAGGATAACAATCATTAGGTTTACCAATCATTTTTAGGTTTATGGATTTACCCGCAATCAAGTCCGCAATCACATGACCGCCGCCACGATTCATTGCCGTCTCCCCTTCAGGTTCTTGGCTCGCCCCAAGGTATAAATCTACTGCGCCCAAACCGCCATAAACCGATACGCCATCTAACCAACAGTTACGAACTTTAATGGGTGGATCGGTCTGTCCTAAATTAATCATTGCCCCAGAGGATTCCATGGGTTCAAATGTCCCAGTCGTAATCACATCAACTTGGGCAGTTGCCTTTTTGACTCCTACTGCTTGAACTAATTGTTTGAGTTCATTAACTGTAAGTACCTTAGCTGTAAGGTTTTTAATTTTTTCGTTGATATCAGAAATTGATTGAGCCATAAAAATAACTCTTGATATTTTTTAACAAAATTTCTGTATCAAATGCTACCGTTCATGATATATTAAATTTGTAGCAATACATACAGAAGTTTATACTATTAAAGAGTTTATTATGAACGATACACAAAAACAAAGAAAGGTTGAAGCCTCTTTAAATCACAAGGCTAACATTGCTGCTTCTCTGAAACACCGCATTGAAGTAGCCAAGGTCAATAAAGATAAAAATCTTTTAAGCCTATTGGAACAAGAATTGAACCAAGTGGGTCTATAGTTATTCCTAGTTTCGTAGTTGGTACTAGTGAAGAGAAGCCGTCCTAAGTTGACGGTTTTTTTGGTTTTAAAACGAATAAGGTTCTAGCCGATTTGAATGTATCAATGCTAATTAAAAAATTTTCAAAATTGGTTTAAGCATAGGTTTACTAATCATCAATATTAAAAGTCCAAATCAAACAAACTTTATCCTTAGGTTAGACTAGAGCCATCCCGTAAATATTCTTAGCTCTAACTGTATATCTGTAAATTAAATATCCGTAAATTAAAGTGAACTATCTTAATCTAGTTAGTCGTGATTTCCATGAAGTAGGAGCAAGTTTTACTTCTGTGTTAAAAGTACCCAAAATTTACTTAATTCAATAGATAAGCTTCGTCGTCTTTAAAAATTAAAGTTAAAAAATTAAAGTTAAAAACGTAAGGGAAAAAATATGGTTGCTGTAGCTATTCCGACCAAGACAGAACGCAAACTTTCGATCCAAGTCTCAAAAATTGCCGATGATACTACGACCTTGCGATCGCTCGATTGGGATAGAGATCGGTTTGATATTGAATTTGGGCTGAAAAACGGCACTACCTACAACTCCTATATTATCAAGGGTGAAAAAACTGCTCTGGTTGACACCTCCCATGCCAAATTTAGATCTTTATATTTAGATGCACTAGAAGCAGAAATTGACATTACCACCATAGATTATCTTGTTATTAGTCACACGGAACCCGATCATAGTGGTCTAGTGCGAGATGTGTTGGCGATCGCTCCAAATATTACGGTGGTGGGGGCAAAAGTTGCTATTCAATTTTTAGAAGATTTAATTCATCAGCCTTTTAAACGCCAAATCGTCAAAAATGGCGATCAAATAGATTTAGGGAATGGGCATATTTTACAGTTTGTGAGTGCGCCGAATTTGCATTGGCCCGATACGATGCTCACCTTTGATTTTAAAACTTCGACCCTATTTACCTGCGATGTCTTTGGAATGCACTTTTGTGACGATCGCATTTTTGATGAAGATTTAACGGCGATCGCTCCTGATTATCGATTTTATTATGATTGTTTGATGGCTCCCAATGCTCGCTCTGTATTGGCGGCAATGAAACGGATGGATGACTTGCCTAGCATTAAGACGATTGCTACGGGGCATGGACCGTTATTACAACATAACTTAGAAGAATTAACTGAAAATTACCGCACTTGGAGTCAGAATCAAACCAAGGGTGAAACTAATGTCGCCCTATTTTATGTATCTGATTACGGCTATAGCGATCGCCTGTCCCAAGCAATTGCTAAGGGTATTACCAAAACTGGAATTGCTGTGGAAATGATGGATTTGCGATCGGTTGACCTGCAAGATCTGCGAGAAGTTGTCGATCATGCCGCAGGTATTGTCATTACTCCTGCTCCTGATTCGCTGGAATCTGCTCAAACTGCCATCAGTGCAATTTTGGGAAGTGCCAAGCAAAAGCAATTTGTAGGTATTTTTGAGTCCCACGGCGGCGAAGATCAGTCTGTTGATCTTTTAAATAATCGTTTCAAAGATTTGGGGTTAACGTCAGGTTTTCCCTTTATCTCTATTCGCGAAGTCCCCTCGGAGTCAACTTATCAGCTCTGTGAAGAATCAGGTACAGATTTAGGGCAGTTATTAACTCGTAAGGATAATATCAAACAAATTAAGGCTTTAGATGCGGATTTAGACAAGGCGATCGGGCGGTTGGCGGGTGGCTTATATATTATTACTTCTAAGAAAGGGGGACTGCAAAGTGCCATGTTAGCATCATGGGTCATGCAAGCTAGTTTTAAACCCCTAGGAGTAACTATTGCCGTGGCTAAGGATCGGGCAATTGAATCTTTTATGCATGTGGGCGATCGCTTTGTCTTGAATATTCTAGAAGAGGGAAATTACTCTAAGCTCATGCAACACTTCTTGAAAAGATTTACCCCTGGTGCCGATCGCTTTGCAGGAGTTAAAACTCAAGTTGCCAAAAATGGCTCACCGATCCTAGTTGATTCTTTAGCATTTTTAGAATGTGAAGTATCTAGTCGGATGGAAGCGAGTGATCATTGGATTGTTTATGCGATCGCCGAAGAAGGTAGAGTTGCGAAACTTGATGCTCTAACTGCTACGCACCACCGTAAAGTTGGTAATCATTATTAATCTTTGCAGTTTTTAGTGAACTTGGACTGGGACTCAAACCCAACTTGTAGATTTAATTCGTGTGGTTGGACAATTTGCGGTGGCTACCAACAGTCGCTTAAATTCACTGGCAGCTAATTGACTTTAAGCTACGGATTATCACTAGAGAGTGTTAATACTTGTAAACGTATCTTATTGTACTAAATTTGCTAGTTAAATCTTCTAGATTGGCATAGGTAATATTAGTAGTAACAATGCGATTAGAACAGCTACAAGCCTTTATTGCTGTGGCAGAGACGGGGAGTTTCCAAAAAGCAGCCCAAAAATGTAACATTACCCAGTCCACGATCAGTAGGCAAGTCCAATCCCTTGAAACTGATTTGGGGATTTCACTTCTTCATCGGCATTCTCAAGCCAAACTTACCATTGCTGGAGAAAAATTTCTAGGACGGGCTCGCAGGATTTGTAATGAATGGGATACTGCTACTCAAGAATTAGCAAACTTGGTTGCAGGTCATCAGCCTGAGCTTTGTGTAGCCGCAATTCCATCGGTTTGTGCCTATCAAATGTCCCCAGTCTTACAGAAATTTCGAGCTGCCTATCCACAGGTGCAATTACGTTTAACGGCTTTAGGGAGCGATCGGGCATTAAAGGTATTGAAAGATGGGCTAATTGATTTAGCTGTAGTGATCAATAATCGCTTTATTGCCGTCAGTCCTGAAATGGTGGTGGATTCCCTTTATACCGAAAGGATCATGGTGCTAATGGCAGCAGATCATCCTTTGACTAAATATAAAGTGATACCTTGGCAACAATTAGGAGCCTATTCTCATGTTGTGTTTAAAGATGGATATGCCACTCAACGCTTGGTTCAAGATCAATTTCGACTGCAACAACTTAAACTCGAAGCAGCCTTAGAATTAAATTGCTTAGATGCATTTCGTGGGGTAATTCGCCACAGTAATTTAATTGCTCTGCTCACCCAATCATCTTTATCTGGGGTAGAAAAAGATCTGTCTTTAGCAGTACGAGATACTGAATCCCCAATTTTGATAAGTGAAGTGGTCTCAGTGACGACTAGCGATCGCATCCAAATTCCGCCAATTAGATACTTTCGGCAATTAGTTTGTGAGTTAATTACATCTCAGAATATTTGTAACTATAATCAATCTGAGCTTTTATTGAATTCTTTGTAATACCTAGATCAATCAGATTTCAAGCAAGAGATGCTGTGATCTTGTATCTTAAGTTACTAATTTAAATAAGTGTATCAACCAAGATGCTCTCACAGTAACATTCCTAGATTAATCCACATTAAACCTAACTATGAGTAATGCTTTCAGACTTCTACTCCGTAAAGTAGCTAGCGGTACCCACACCAGTAAAGATCTGACCCGTGCCGAGGCTGAAGCAGCTTTAGTCATGATCCTGAGACAAGAGGCAACTCCTGCTCAAATTGGGGCTTTTTTAATTGCTCATCGGATCAAAAGACCAACCTTTGAGGAAATGGCAGGAATGCTCGATGCCTACGATCGCCTTGGCAGTAAATTAGCCCCAGTTACTAATGGTAAATCTGTAATTATTTTAAGCTCTCCCTACGATGGGCGATCGCGCACTGCACCTGTGAGTCCACTTACAGCATTGGTTTTAGCGGCGGCGGGAATTAATGTGATCATGCATGGCGGCGATCGGATGCCAACTAAAGAGGGCGTTCCATTTATAGAAATTTGGCAAGGTTTAGATATACATTGGCAAAGTTTAACCTTAGAACAAATTCAGGCTGTATTGAATCAAACTGGTTTTGGGTTTATTTATTTAGCTGATCATTTTCCACTGGCACAGGCGATCGTGACATATCGAGATCAAATTGGTAAACGTCCACCTCTTGCTACGTTAGAGTTAATGTGGTCACCTTACCAAGGAGTTGCTCATCTTGCCTGTGGATTTGTGCATCCTCCCACAGAGACTAATATGCGTCAGGCTTTTGCCTTGAGGGGATTTGAGCAATATACAACGATTAAAGGCTCTGAAGGCAGTTGTGATTTACCTCGCGATCGTAGTGCCATTATCGGTTTAGGTGAAGAAAGATTGATTCTTAATGCCCGTGATTTTGGCTTTAGTAATTTTGAAGTTCCTTTTACCTCCACCGCAGAATTAATTAAAGAGATGCGGCAGGTTTTAGAAGGTGAGGAGTCTGAATATAGGCGATCGCTGATTTGGAATAGTGGATTCTATCTTTGGCGAATGGGTGGATCTTCAAGTTTGGAAGCTGGATTTACACTTGCCGAAAGTTTAATTGTGAGTGGTAAGGTTCGTGAAAAGTTAGAAGAAGTTAAGCAGGCGATCGCTGAAGCCTCAAAACTTTAGAAGTAACCGAGGCTTTAAGAGAAATTAAAGGAAAGGATTAAAATCCTAAGATTATTCCTCTCCCATTTAAAAACTAAGGCGTGGGCGGAGTCGAAGGAGTTGGGGTAGCTATAGGAACAGGAGTAGCTGCGGTGGTTGGTAGATTAGCTAATTCGTTAACTCGATCCTTAAATTCCACAGGGGCTAATTTAGCAGCTTCAGTAAATAAAGTTTTAGCTTCAGCTTCCTTACCTTGGATGCGTTTAATTTGCGCTCTTCCGACAAGTGGACGGAAATCCTTAGGATCTTCGGCGGTAATTTTATCAAAAGTAGAGATCGCTTCAGGAAATCGTTTTTGATCGGTATAAACATTACCTAAAATCCATAGGATTGCTGGCTTATCTACGCTCTTGGGTTGAACCTGATTGGCAGTATCGGCATTTTCTATAGCTTTGGTTAATAACCCGATCGCCGACTCAGGTTTTTGATCCTCTAATTCAAATCCAACTAAGGTTTGCAAAGATTCTAATTCACCAGGATTAGTGGTTAAGATTTTGCGATATTCGGCGATCGCTCCTGGTCGATCTTTTAGTTCTAGGAGCACACGGGCTAAAATTTTACGATACTGATATTCTTGAGGATTAGCATCAGCTAAAACTTGTAAAGGCTCAACGGTTCCTTTGAAATCCTTTAATTTTAAGCGCAGGTCGATCAAACCTTTAAGGGCAGTCTCATTTTTGGGTTCACGCTTTAGAACCGCCTGAAACCCTTCTATTTGAATTTTTAGTCTTTCAGTTTCCGCAGCTTGGGTATCAGTTTGCTCAGTTTTGGCAGTTTGCTGAGGATTTGGAGTCAATATTCCTGTAATTAATGGAGCGATCGATAATCCTAAAAAACTCAGGGTGACTATTGCTAACACACCGTTAATTATCCATTTTTGCGTAGTACTTTTAGCCACACTGTTAACCTAATTTTTAACCTATTGAATTTACTTTTTAACTTAAACCTTTCCCAAAAACAAGCAGATTGGCAAGACGCTAGTTATTATACTCCTACATCCGTAGATTACTTTGCTCTTCAATAGTTGTTTTAGTCTATGCGTTTTCAAAAATTGAACACAAAAAGTTAAGTGATTAAGTGGCGGACATGGATACTTCTACATTCTCTACAATTGTATTCCAATCAATTAACACTACCCATAACTGCTCTTGCTGGGAGTACTCCACTACACCATGCACCTCTAATTCTTCGCTATATAGCGTTAGTGGCTGACCAAGCGATAGTTCAATATTCAGCCTACTTAAATCTTGGATTGTCCCTACACAATTTAGGCGCAATCGCCCTGTTGTATCAGCATTATGAAAGTCAGCATAGACTCTGGGATAGCTCATGGAAAACCTCTAATCAGGTTGAATATCTTGATGGATTGGGAATTGTGGGAGTCAATAAGTCGCTAATCTGCTGTGGAGTTAGCCCAGTTAGGGTAGCGTGATTTGGACTACGCCCAGATGTACGGATTACATCTCCTCCAAGTTCTCGAACTGCCCCAACCGTTGTGACCCCAACTTGACTATGGGGAATTGCGGATGATAACTGTTCTAATGATAAGTCTAATCCACATTCTACAGATATTCCTGTTATACCCATTGGATGTGTGCCAATACCCCTTGCAATATCCTCGGAACGATTTTTCCCACCTCTAACCACTAAAGCATTATTGGAAATCTTAAAAGACATCTAACTATATGCTAAAGAGATTTTGTAGCGAATCCCATAAGGATGAATACTTTAGGTTAATTAAGTAAGTAAAATGCATTTGATAAATTCGATGAATAGAGAAACTGGGGTAGATGAGGTGGGAAGAGGCGCAGTTTTTGGCGTAGTTGTAGCGGGGGCTGTAACTATATCAGAGGATCAGTTGGAATATTTACAAAATATGGGAGTTAGAGATAGCAAAAAACTAACTGCAACTAAAAGAGAAAAATTAGAGCAAGTGATTCGATCTGTGGCAGATTGCGGGATTGGGGTGGCATCGATCGCTGAAATCGAAAACCTAAATATTCTGAACGCTAGTCTTTTGGCAATGGAAAGGGCGATCGCTCAACTAAGTTCTCCACCAGATCATTGTTTTATTGATGGTAATCAACGCCTAAAGTTTCAAGAAATTCCCCCAATTCCGCAAACCACGGTGGTTAGGGGCGACTCTATTTATCTATGCATAGCTGCCGCCAGTATTATTGCCAAAGTATGGCGCGATCGCCTCATCATAGAACTAGCACAGGAATATCCCCAATACGATTTAGAAAATAATAAAGGCTATGCCACAGCAAAACATCGAGAGGCAATTTTTAAGTTAGGTTTAACAAATTTACATCGCTCTTCTTTTTGCTCTCATTTAGTTAACTCTCATTTAGTTAATCAGGTGGCAAATTAGAATTTATCGGGGAATTGGGTTTAAAACCACGTACTTTAGGACGGCTTTATATTTACTGGTATTGCATCTGTCAGTAAACATCATATGATAGCTGTATGCTAACCATGAATTACCGCTACCGCATATATCCAAATATCGCTCAGCAGGAACAACTGTCTGAGTGGATGGAAACGTGCAAAGTAGCTTACAACTATGCGTTAGCAGAAATCAAAGATTGGCTAAATAGTCGAAAATGTTCAATTGACCGATGTTCATTAGAACGTGAATACATACTACCTGCTGACTTGCCTTTTCCTAGTGAAAATAGACAGCTTAACGCATTGCCCAAGGTAAAGAAAGTATTTCTCCGACTAGGTGAAGTCCCTTCTCAAGTCTTACAGCAAGCAATTAAGCAGTTACATCGCGGATGGGAAACTTTTCAAACAAGAAGGACTGGGTTCCCTCGCTTTAAGAAGTATGGTCAGTTTAAGTCTCTACTCTTTCCACAGTTTAAAGAATCTCCTATATCTGGGGATACGATCCTTTTGCCTAAGATTGGCGATATTCACATTAACTTGCATCGACCGATCCCAGAAGGGTTTGCGGTCAAGCAAGTTCGCATCGTCAAGAAAGCTGATATCTGGTATGCCAGCATCGCAATTCAATCCGATGTCAAGGTACCAGACCCAATGCCTCACGGACACCCCATTGGCGTGGATATTGGCTTAGAAAAGTTTCTAGCTACCAGTGATGGCAAACTCGTAAAACCGCCCAAGTTTTTTAGAAAAATGCAAAGCAAGCTGAAATTGCTGCAAGGTAGACTATCTAGAAAAAAGAAACGGTCAAAGAACTACGAGAAACAGCGTATCAAGGTAGCTCGAATGCACCACACAATTGACAACACCCGTAAAGATTTCCACTTTAAACAAGCCCATGCTCTCTGTGGGTCTGCTGACATGGTATTCATGGAAGATTTAGACTATCGCATTATGGCTAAAGGGATGCTTGGTAAACCTATGCTCGATGGAGGGTTCGGACAATTTCGTTCTATCGTCAAATATGTTTGCTGGAAGTTGGGGAAATTCTTTGCAGAGGTCAATAGTAGGGGAACAAGTCAAGAATGCCCTGAATGTGGTGCAACAGTTAAAAAACCCCTGAAAGTAAGAGTGCATAGCTGTCCTGAATGTGCGTTTACCACTGATAGAGATGTTGCTTCAGGTTTAGTAATTCGCAATCGAGGTATAGACCTCATCAGTGCCGATGGATGGTCGGGAAAGGAAACTGTCTGTGCAGGCGTGCTAGTGGGGGTTGGGGCAACTCAATCTAGCCAAGTGCCGAAATCCCGTAAGGGAAAAACCAGAAACTCTAAGAAGTGATTCTTAGAAGCTCCGTGCCTTTAGGTCGGGGTCATGTCACAACCAAGTAGCTAGGCGATCGTAAAGTTTATCTGTGGGAATTACACCTTCTATACGATCAACGGGTTGCCCACCCTTAAAAATTACTAGTGTAGGTAGAGCGCTAATTTTGTATTGGCTGGCAAGGGCGGGATAGGTATCGGTATTAATCTTTACAACTTGAGCTTGGTCTTGAACTTTGGCACTGACCTGCTCTAAAATCTTTGCCATAATTTGACATGGACCACACCAAGGGGCATAGAAATCAACTAAAAGCGGTAGTTCTGAACTTTCAATTAATTCCTCGAAACTATTGAACTGCTTTTTGACCGACATACTTCAAGACCTCATGATTTCTATAATTGTTTTAATAGTATTAGATTAAGCGGATCGTATGGGCTTTTTTGCTATAAATTTTGAGCTAGAAGTCTAGGTTGAAATGCGATCGCCCAAAATCTAGTCATAACTTAAATTCATGGATTAAAATAATCCTAAACTCCAAAATATAGCTATGAATATTGAAATTCCGACCATTCTTAAGCCTGTAGTTACGTTTGCCCATCCGACTCTCATGATTTTAACTCTAGGCTTAGCCCTTTATGCTGGCTATTTAGGATTGCAGGTACGAAAAATTCGGACAGCAAAAGTAGAGGAGAAAAAAGCTCTTCAAGACGAAGCAGGTGGAAGCCTGAAAGCGATTAAGGATAAGCATTATCTCACTGGTTCATTGTTGCTTGTGGGTATAGTTATGGGTAGCATCGGTGGCATGGCAGTAACTTACATTAATAACGGTAAATTATTTGTAGGTGCACACTTGCTTGCTGGGCTAGGCGTAGCTGGATTAGCGGCTTTATCAGCATCCTTGGCACCTTTGATGCAACAGGGTAAAGATTGGGCAAGATACACTCACATCAGTATCAATACCCTACTGGTTGGAATTTTTGCATGGCAAGCACTTACAGGATTTGAAATTGTTCAGAAAATTTTAAGCCAAATGGCAAAAGCTGCCTAGCAAGGATCGGGTAATTTATCCAAACAACTAGACTTTGCTGCTTCGAGAAACGTTTGAATGCTCTCCACTGTATTTATATGTCCGCAGTGGGGGCAAGTCATATCCGAGCCAATTTGGGGTTTGATATCGGCAATACTCCACCATTGATCACAGCGATCGCAACGAAAATGATACAAAAACTCTAAAGATACTTTCATTTTATTTTTAGATGCTTAGGAATATATTGCGCCCTAATCATTGTAAAAGTTTACCTAACTAAAGCTATGAAAAATTTATGCTTTAATCTGGGCTTGGCGACACTAGCTACCCATGAACTAGATGCGGTCACTCAATCAGAATGGCGGTTACTTTATATCTTAAATACCCTTCCTGAAGAAATTGCTCGAACTGCTTTTGTCATAATCCATGTGCCTTTATTTTTCTTAATTTTTTGGTTAACTTTTTACGAGGTCTTACATATTCGAGAATGGTCAAGAATTGCTTTTTCCATATTTTTAATTATTCATGCTGGATTACACAAAGCACTGGAAAACCATCCACTCTATACCTTTAACTCACCTATGTCCCAATGGTTAATCTTTGGAGGTGGATTACTGGGGCTTATATACTTGATAATTATAGTAACTAGCAATTTATTTAGGACTAATTCGATCAGGGAGCAGGGCGATCGCATTTCCACCAAAATTTCATAGACTTAAAACCCGATCAAGAATAGAGAGAAATTAGAGATTAATGAATGCCCAAGTCTTTTCTTTTATTTCTGATCTGGTCTTAATTGCTGTACTAGGATTTTTAGGCAGCTTTGGGCATTGTGCGGGAATGTGTAGCCCGATCGCTCTGGCATTTTCCTTAAATCAACAGGTTCAGGTTTCCGCCCTGACTTTTCATCTATGGCTCAATTTCGGCAGATTATTAAGCTATAGCGTTATTGGCGGATTTATTGGAGCGATCGCTGAAGTTTTGGTTGCGGGTGGACAATTGGCAGGGATTGATAGCTCGGTTAGGCGGGGCATAGCGATCGCCACAGGCATATTGTTAATTTTGTTTGGGCTAAAACAGTTAGATATTCAGTTAAATTTGAGATTAAATCTAGGGAGACTACTCAAGCCTTTCCCGAAATGGCGCATTCATGATCTCATGGACAAATTGCCTCAAAATCCACTGTGGTTAGGAATTGCTTGGGGATTAATGCCCTGCGGGTTTCTCTATGCAGCGCAGATCAAGGCGGCAGAGACTGCAAGTTTTGGGGCGGGTGCAGCCACAATGTTAGCCTTTGGCTTGGGAACTTTACCAGTGATGGTGGGTGTGGGGGTATTTAGTTCTCGACTCAGTAGCGATCGGCGTGGACAACTTTCACGGTTGGGGGGATGGCTGACCATAGCGATCGGTGTGATTACCCTGCTCCGCACTGGCGATATGATGGTTGACTATAGTGGACATGGAGCTTTGCTATTTTTAAGCTTGGCACTGATCGCTCGACCGATCAAGGCAATATGGGGGTTTCCCTATCGCTATCGCCGTGGGTTGGGCGTGGGAGCATTTGGCTTAGGGCTAATTCACACTTTGCACATGATTGAGCATAGCTGGGGTTGGAATCCTCGCGCTTTAATATTTATGCTTCCGACCCATCAAGTGGGAATTTGGGCAGGAATTGGGGCTATGTGCCTACTTATCCCTGCGGCTATCACTAGTTTTGATGGCGCTGTGCAAAATTTGGGTAAATACTGGCGACGAATCCATCTTTTAACTGTGCCAGCATTAATATTGATTTGTATTCATGCAGTTTTAATTGGTTCCCATTATTTTGGTAAGTTGGCATGGGAATGGGATTCTATAGTACGGGTATTTTTACTAATATCCTTGACTATAGGGGTTTTAGCAGTGCGATCGCCTTGGTTTTGGCAGCTATTTTCTTTGTCGAAATACTATACCCATCCTGCAAAAAACCAGTAAAGACATAATCAGAATTTAAGGCAGGTAATTCCTTACGTTATGATTTGAAGTGGTTTAATAATTTTTTAGAGTAGATTATGTCACTTTTTGACTGGTTTGCCGATCGCCGTAAATCGACCTCCCCTGAACTCAAATATCAAGAGCGTGATATACCCGACGGCTTATGGTACAAGTGTGATTCCTGTGATGCTTTGACCTATATCAAAGATTTGCAGACTAATTACATGGTTTGCCCTGAATGTCAGCATCATGTGCAAGTTACCGCTGCCCAACGCATTTCCCATTTAATTGATCCAAATACTTGGACAGAAATTAACGACCATTTACGTTCCTGTGATCCTTTAGAATTTCGCGATCGCAAGGCATATAAGGATCGACTAATTGAAACCGAAAAAAGTACAGGGCTAAGCGATGGCATTGTTACTGGTTTTGGCAAGCTCGAAGGTATAACTATAGGTTTAGGAGTCATGGACTTTAGATTTATGGCAGGCAGTATGGGTTCGGTAGTGGGCGAAAAAATTACCCGCCTAATTGAATCCGCTACCGAAAAGCAAGTACCTGTAATCCTTGTCTGTGCCTCTGGAGGAGCGAGAATGCAAGAGGGGATTTTAAGCTTAATGCAAATGGCAAAAACCTCAGCCGCCCTCGATCGCCATCGTCAGGCAAAGTTACTATATATTCCGATCCTGACCTATCCCACTACGGGTGGAGTTACCGCTAGTTTTGCCATGCTTGGGGATATTATTTTGGCTGAACCCAAGGCACTCATAGGTTTTACAGGTAGAAGAGTGATTGAGCAGACCCTAAAACAAAAAATTCCCGATGACTTTCAAACCTCAGAATATCTATTAGCCCACGGACAGGTGGATGCTGTGATCCCTCGCAAGCAACTTAAACCGACTCTAGCGATGATTATGGGTATGCATGATGCTCCTAAACTAGCTGTTCCGACTCTTCCACCACTTCCTAATAGAAAACCCAAGCCCTTGGAGAAGGTGGCAGATTAAGTACTAATTTGAGATTTTTGGACTTGAATTACTTGCAAGCTATTACCTGCATAGAGCTGATCGCGATAATTGGTAAACCCTATGGCAGTTAATACTTGCTTGAGATCGGTATCGATAAATTGCCAAGCGGTTTCGGTTTCAAATAGGTGAAAAAATATACTGATTCCAGCCTGAAAGAGCCAATGATTAGACTTGTGAAAATCGACGATCGCCAAGGTTCCACCTATTTTTAAAACTCTATAAACTTCCTTCAAGATTTGCTGAAGCTGATCGGGTTGCATTTCGTGCATAGCAGTATTAGTTAAAACCAAATCAAAGGAGCGATCGCTAAAGGGTATTTCTTCGGCAAAAGCTTGAATATATTGGGCTTGAGGTACATTCTTTTTAGCTCTAGCCAAGGATAGCGGTGAGGCATCTAAACCAGTCACATCTTGGGAAAACTGCACTAAAATTTCCGTTGCTTGTCCACTGCCACAACAGAGATCTAAAACCTTAGTATCAGCAGTAATAGTTAAATCCCGTAGAAATAATCGTCGAAATTTATAGTCGCCCCCGACCGTAATTGCCGCAACTTTGGAGATGCTATCATACAGCCATTGATAACGATAACTCCATTCTCTGAGGATTGTTGCCATGAATTTAGCACTCCAGTTTAGGGATTTTTTAGCTTATTATTCTTAACATATCTCAAATTATTCTAGATTTATGGAAAAACCTGCCATTACCGACTATACAATTAGTCCAGCGATCGCTAAAAGATGGAGTCCTAGAACTTTTGCGTCTACACCTGTAGCAACGGAACATTTGTCTAGCCTATTTGAAGCTGCGCGCTGGTCTGCTTCCTGTTTTAACGATCAGCCCTGGGTTTTTATCGTCGGGACTAAGGCAAATCCTGAAACCTATAGTCAAATCCTAGATTGTTTGGTGCCTTTTAATGTGAGTTGGGCAAAGTCTGCACCTGTATTAATGATGGCGATCGCCCGCACCACGTTTAACCATAATAATAAACCTAATGAATCAGCAGAGTATGATTTAGGGCAAGCCGTAGCCACTTTATCAGTGCAGGCAACTAGTTTAGGATTATACCTACACCAAATGGCAGGATTTGATGCCGCCAAGGTAATTACCACTTTTAATTTACCTGAAAACATGAAGCCAATGGCAGCGATCGCATTGGGCTATATGGGTGAATTAGATACTTTGCCCGAAGAACTTAGAGCCAAGGAATTAGAACCTCGCAGCCGCAATCCCATCTCCAGTTTTGTTTTTGACAAACCCCTATCTTGAAACCCGCCGCAATTATTATTTTAAGTGAGTCTAGTCTAGCGATCGCTCACCAAATTCAAAATCAACTATCTGGATCTGTAATTTATGGCTTAGAGACTCGGACGCATTCTGCTGATGTCACCTACAGGAAATTTAGTGAGTTAGTACCTGAATTATGGAGTCAAGGCTATCCGATTATTGGGATTTGTGCGGCGGGAATTTTAATTCGGACATTAGCGCCATTCCTCTCGGATAAAAGGGCAGAACCTCCTGTAATTGCGATCGCGTCCGATGGTAGTGCTGTTGTGCCGTTGCTGGGTGGGTTAAATGGTGCTAATGACTTAGCTAGACAGATTGCCAAGGGTTTAAGTATTAATCCAGCAATTACCACGGCGGGAGATTTACGCTTTAGTTCTTCACTTTTAGCACCGCCGAGGGGTTGGCGTTTAGTAAATAGTGATGAACAGGCAAAGACATTTTTAGCAGATTTACTAGGAGGAGCAACGGTCAAACTAATTGGTGATGCCCCTTGGCTTAGGAATCTTCCCCTAGCCGAAAATGCTACCCATACGATTGAAATAAATGAAGAACTAGGGCAAATATCTCAGCCTAAATCAAATTATTTAATTTATGAACGAGTGCCTGTGCAGGGGAAAGTTGCGATTATTGGCACAGGACCAGGATCAACTAAATGGATGTCCCCTGAAGTTAGAGAAATTTTAGAAGCAGCTACGGATTTTGTTGGCTATAAAACCTACTTAAACTTAGTTTCAGAATTTACCAAAAATCGCCAAGTCCATGCCTCTGATAATCGGGTAGAACTAGATCGAGCAGAACTAGCTTTGGATTTGGCAGCCCAAGGGCGATCGGTAGTAGTAGTTTCATCAGGTGATGCGGGAATTTATGGCATGGCAACCGCCGTATTTGAGGTGCTAGAGCAAATTGCTAAACCCGAATGGCAAGAAATTGAGATTCAGGTGGCTCCGGGGATTTCAGCTATGCAAGCGGCGGCGGCTTTGGTGGGTGCGCCTTTGGGTCATGATTTTTGTGTAATTTCCCTTTCCGATATTCTCAAATCTTGGGAAATTGTGGAGCAAAGAATTACGGCTGCCGCCCAAGCTGATTTTGCGATCGCCTTTTATAATCCTGTATCCCAGACCCGCACTTGGCAATTAACTAAAGCTAAGGAGATTTTATTGCAGTGGCGATCGCCTACAACTCCCGTAATTTTAGGACGAAATTTAGGGCGATCGGGACAAAAAATTCAAGTAATTAATTTGGCAGATTTAACTCCTGACCATGCGGATATGCGTACTGTAATTTTGATCGGCTCTAGTAAAACCCGTACTTTCAAATGGCGAGATCAAATTAAAGTTTATACACCCCGAACCTATGACCAGCAATCATAAATCCATAGCTTTAATTTTTGGCTACATTCCCGAAATTGATAATCGCAAAAAATGCTCATTTCCTCAATTTGCCCCAAAGGTTCGCTTTTGCTATGGATACCTATTCCAGCGATCACGATGATATGTTCTTTGATCAAGAATTATGGATTGGACTTTTAGCCGTTGCTTTTGATTATCTGGGATTTGACAAGATTGTAGTCAATGAGGGCAAGTCAAATGAACGCATTTTATATACTCAAAATATTTCCTTAGCCACTGATGGTGAATTTAGCGAACTATTGGAAAATATTAAAATCTCCGTTGCTCTAGCGCATTACTAACAGACAAATACAGTATCTTAAATATGTTTCTCAAATAGTAAGCTAGGTAGTACTATATCTTTGTCAACTGAGGTATATGCGTTATGCCTAATCCCAATCCTAAAACTGAATACCTAAAACCTGTAATCAGGCAAGATAGCACTACGGATCAACTAGCTACTACTAATACAGCAGTGAGGCTACCTATAGATATTGATACTGTTGTGCGATCGCTAC
>Ga0209591_10003537_pt1 | contig 18100 bp, 17 predicted proteins | sample MAT01_FD_187207 | JGI IMG/M metagenome (GOLD analysis project Ga0209591, IMG submission 187207) | Freshwater microbial communities from Lake Fryxell liftoff mats and glacier meltwater in Antarctica - MAT-01 (SPAdes) (version 2) | ecosystem: Environmental > Aquatic > Freshwater > Ice > Liftoff... | reverse complement strand
CGATGCCAACACGGAAAACACTGAGCACAACGAAATCCGCAGCGAAGAAGGGCCCAGCGATGAAGCCGGTGCTCGAAACGAGCCGCCCAGCGACGAAGAGCCCAACGACGAAGAGCCCAACGACGAAGAGCCGCCCAGCGACGAGTAGCAGCCCTCAGCAGGAAGCGCACGAAACCTTCGCGCAGTTGAAGCGCTTGCATCCAGATGCGCACTGCGAGTTGGTCCACCAAACGCCATTTCAGCTGCTCGTGGCGACGGTGCTTTCTGCGCAAAGCACCGATGTGGCGGTCAATCAAGTGACCGGCGGACTCTTTGCCCGCTACCCGAGCCCCGAAGCGCTTGGCAAATCCAAGGCGGCCGACGTGGAAAGCGCGCTGAACCGCCTTGGGATGTTTCGCCAGAAAGCCAAGAACATCATTGGCCTCTCGCAGCAGCTGGTGGAGCGGCATGCGGGCCAGGTTCCGAGCACTTTGGATGAACTCATCGCCCTCCCAGGCGTCGGTCGGAAGACTGCGAATGTGGTGTTAGGCGTGGCATTTGGCGCGCCAGAAGGCGTCGTGGTGGACACCCACGTGCAGCGGATCAGTCAGCGCTTGGGCTGGACGAAAGAGCCGATACCTGAAAAAATCGAACGCGACCTGATGGCTATGTTTCCAAAGTCTGATTGGGATCGCCTGAGCCATACGTTGATTTTTCACGGGCGACGCGTGTGCGCGGCCCAGAAGCCGGCGTGCGCAGCTTGCACAGTGAGCGGGAATTGTCCGAGCGCGTTTCACGCAGAGAACATCGGGCGCAAGCCACCACGCAGCCGCGCCAAGAGCTAAACCCCGCAGCCGCCACGAGAGCTAACCCACAACACTCTGCAGTCAATCCAATAGCGTGCCCAGGAGCTGCTCCGAAGCGCTGTACGGATCCAACGTTCCCGCCTCAACTTGTGAGGCAAGTTGCGAAAGAGGTTCGGCGTGCTGCAACAATACCCGCTCCACAGCGTCGTGCCGCAAGTGAGTGAGCAGGTTGCGCCGCACTCGTTCGGTTCGCGCTTGGCGCCCGACTGCAGATGAGAGCTGCCAAACCCGATGCTGCTCGATCTGAGCGAGCAAGGTATCGATCCCCTGGTTCTGAGTGGCCACGCAACGAACCACGGCAGGGACCCAAGCGTGGAGCGCGCCACCGAGCGCGAGCGCTTGCTCGAGATCGGCCGCCGTCCGGTCAGCGCCCGCGAGATCTGATTTGTTGAGCGCAAACACGTGCGCGCATTCGAGGATCCCGGCTTTCATTGCTTGAACGGAGTCCCCCATCCCGGGCGCCACCACAACGACACTCGTTTCAGCGGCAAATATCACGTCGAATTCATCCTGCCCTACCCCCACCGTCTCCAACAAGACCACCTCCGCCCCCCAAGCGGAGAGCACCCGCGCCACATCAACCGCAGAGCGCGAAAGGCCCCCCAACGCGCCGCGAGTAGCCAGCGAGCGAATGAAAACTTCAGGATCCTCAAAGTGTTGTTGCATTCGGACGCGATCGCCGAGGATGGCACCTCCGGAAAAGGGGCTGCTTGGATCGATCGCCACCACAGCAACACGCTTTCCAGCGGCACGAAAATGCTTGACCATGGCCGCGACCAGTGTGCTCTTGCCCGCACCCGGGCTGCCCGTGACACCGATCCAAAATGCGGCTCGGGTGTTGGGATAAATCTCTTTGAGCAGTGCCCGGTAACCCGGTGCTCGGTCATCCACCAACCGGCAGGCACGAGCCGCGGCTCGCACCTCCCCCTTCAACACGCGCGCTACAAGATCTTGCACCGTAGGTTCAGGCTACGGCGCCGGCAAAAGAGGCGCAAGGCGCGTAATTCAGGACTTTTTGCCAGCCGCCAACATATTTTCAACAGTTCGCGTGGTCATCGTTCCGGCGACCATGTCGGGCTCACGCAGCAGACGCTTGTGCAGCGGGATGTTGGTCTTGATGCCACCCACGATGAATTCATCCAGAGCGCGCAACATACGGGTGATGGCCACCTCGCGTGTGGGTCCGGAAGTGATGACCTTCGCGAGCAAGGAATCGTAGAAAGGGGGCACGGTGAATCCACCGTAAATCCCTGAATCAACTCGGGTGCCGTTGCCGCCAGCTGGGTGATATTCGGTGATCTTCCCAGGGCTTGGCGCGAACGTTTCGGGATCCTCGGCCATGATGCGGCACTCAATCGCATGCCCACGGAACTTCCACGAGCGCGTGTCTGGCAGTGTCAATTTCTCGCCTGCCGCCGCGCGGATCTGCTCGACCACCAGATCGACGCCCGTGGCTACTTCCGTGACCGGATGCTCCACCTGAACGCGCGTGTTCATCTCCATGAAATAGAGCTGCTTGTCTTCATCCAGCAGAAATTCGAGCGTTCCAAGCGAAGTGTAGCCCGTTTCCCGAATCGCCTCGCGAATACGTTCGCCCATTGAGGTGCGCAACGCTTCATCGATCGAGGGGCTCGGCGCCTCTTCTATCAACTTCTGATTTCTGCGTTGCAGCGAGCACTCTCGCTCACCCAGCGTCCACACTTGCCCGTGCTTGTCAGCCAACGCCTGAAACTCAATGTGCTTCGGGCGTTCGATAAAACGCTCGAGGTAGAGTTCGGGGTTCTTGAAAGCTGCGAGGGCTTCCGCGGAGGCCGATTCAAAGGCACGTGCCACTTCATCCGCCGTGCGCACCACTCGCATTCCGCGACCACCGCCGCCGCCACGCGCTTTGATCATCACCGGGAACCCGACCCGCTTAGCCTCCGCCTCTGCGTGCACAGCGTTTTCAAGGGCTACGCTGCCGGGCAGGAGTGGCAGGCCGAACGTCTTGGCCACTTCGCGCGCCGAAAGCTTATCGCCCCACTGCTTCATCGATTCTGAGCTGGGCCCGATGAACGTGAGCCCGCATTTTTCGACAATTTGCGCAAAATTAGCATTCTCCGACAGGAATCCGTAGCCGGGGTGAATGGCATCCGCAGCGGCTATTTCAGCGGCGCTGATGATGGCCGCAATGTTGAGATAGCTGTGCACGGCAGGCCCGGGACCGATGCAGATTGCTTCATCCGCAAAGCGTGCATGGAGAGCATTCGCATCCACATCCGAGTGGACGGCAACGGTCTTAATCCCGAGCTCGCGACAGGCTCGAATGATCCGAATCGCAATTTCGCCGCGGTTGGCGATGAGAACCTTTTTAAACATGACGTCTGCCGAATTCCGGTGCTGGATTCAAGGTGGCTTACTTCTTCACGCGGAAAAGCTTCTGTCCAAACTCCACGCTCTTGCCGTTCTCAACCAGCACTTCCAAAATAGTGCAGGCAAACTCCGCTTCGATCTCGTTCATGAGCTTCATGGCTTCCACGATGCAGAGCGCTTTCCCCGCAACAACAGAAGAGCCGGGATTCACGAAGGCTTCTCCTTCGGGCGAGGAGGAACGATAGAACGTGCCGACAAAGGGTGAGGTCACAAACACTCCGGGCTCATCCGCCGCTGCCGCGGGCAACGCTGGCGTGGCTACTAGCGCAGGCGTCGAGGAGGCTTGGGGAAAGGAGCTGACGAGCGCTGCACCGCTCTGACCACGATCGAGCGTGACACGGATCCGGTGTTTTTCGTCTTCGAACTCAAACTCACTCACCTTTCCTTCTTCGAGGGTCTTGAGCAGATGCTTGAGTTGCTTGATGGGGATATCCACGATGTACTGTCTCCGGCGCTTGGCGGACGAACCTAGTCGAGACTGACCGCGAGTGACAACACGCTCTCGGCGCGAATCTGACTACGCAAGGCTCAGTAGCATGCGTCGCACTGCGTTATTTTGGCTGCTACTAGGCTGGAGCACTTCACAAGCGGGCCAAAATTCCCTCAAGCGCGATCCGATACGAGGCAGTTCCGAATCCCGAAACCGTTCCCAGGCAGGCAGCCGCCACACACGAATGATGCCGAAACTCCTCCCTGGCCGCGGGGTTGGAGATGTGAACCTCCACCGTAGGCACACGCGTGCCTTTGATGGCGTCATAGAGCGCATACGAAGTGTGCGTCAAAGCTCCCGGATTCAACAGGATCCCGGCGGCACCGGTGTCTTCTGCTTCCTCAATCCACCCGATCAACTCGCCCTCGTAGTTGCTTTGGCGGCACACGAGCGTTGCTCCCGCGCGGGCTGCAACCGCTTCGAGCGCACGGTGCACTTCTTCAAGCGTGGCCTTACCGTAAACTTCAGGTTCACGCTTCCCGAGTCGATTCAGATTCGGTCCGCTTAGGACGTAAACGCACGGTGTTCTTGGCTTACGAGTTGCGGCCATTGTTGCGCTGACTCAGAGTTCGAGTTCTTTCTTAAGCTTCGGGGCACAAACTCGCATGAGGTAGCGTGCTCGACCCATGTTGCCATCGGGCGTCATGGTCACCGCCATGAAGTATCCCTCATTGATGACGCGAATCAGTGTGGTGAGCTTCTCGCTCTTGAACGCCACTTCCTTCGTTTCGCCAGCCTCAAGCATCTGGGTGGTGCGCTGAATAGCTTTCACCACGACGCTCACTTCAGCGCCAACGACCTCCATGTCGAAGGGTCCTTGGTTCCGCGTGTACACCTCAAGCGGGATCCCTTCGAAGTCCATGACAACGCCAGCCAGCCCGCCGTCGGTGTTGTCCACAATCCCCTGAAGCGACTCTTTAAACATAGGTCTCAGCGTACCCGGTTTCTCTGAGAGAGTGAATTTCCTCCGCCATGGGCAAGCTTATCGAACCTCGAAGAGTCCTTAAAAATGGCCTCAATCGTAGCTTTCCCGCGTCAGAGAGCCTGCGGGCCGCGCTCGGTTCCCGAAACACGAGGGCGCCGCTAGACTCCGCCCCCATGTCGACTTGGGCTCGCTCGCTGGTTCGAAGTACCTTCCCGCTCGCTGTCTTTCTGAGCGTGCAGGCCCTCCCTCTCTGTGGGGCAGCCGCCGAAAGCGAGCCTGTTGCGACGGCTGCGGCCACGCCGACAGCTTCGACCGAAGTCACCACGCCGACAGTTGCGACTCAAAAGGACCCAGCCAAACCTGCGAAGAAAGCCACCGACGACTTCACGCATGGGTTTCGTTTCGGCTTACGCATGGGTGTCGTCGGCGGCCTGCGCATGGTGTTTCGATATTCAGGCGACAGCGCTTTCTGCAAGCAGCCAGAAAAAGATCCGGGCGAAGCTCAGAAATTCTGTGGGCATCAAGCGCCCTATGGCCTTGAGAGCGCCCTCAGCTTTGCGGTGACTGATAGCATCGAGCCATTTTTATGGGGCCGATTCGGATTGAGTGGTGAACTGGAGACGAATACGAAACCGGTGCGCATGCTCGGCATTGGAACACGCATTTACTCGATGCAAGATTCGCGTCTTAAGATCTTCTTCGAACCGGCAGTCGCTTGGGAAACCGAAGGCGGAGGCAACCAGCCCGGCTATGAAAAGTTCGATTATCCGAAGGAGCTGGCGTTGCACCTGGGTGGGGGGCTGCAAGTGGAGCTCCACGAATATGTTGGAGTATTCTTGGATGCCGGCATGACAACGGGGGTGATTCGCTCTCTCAACAGCAATTTGGAGGTGCAGGTGGGTCTCCAGGGTCGAACGCCTGCACTCTAGCCATGAGTGAACGCCCCTTCCGAGTCCTGGGTCTGCAGCAAATCGCGATCGGCGCGTTGGATCGCGGCCCGCTCCTTCGGCTTTGGGTGGAGCTCCTGGGGCTAACCAAGGTCGGAACGTTTCGCAGTGAAGCTGAGAATGTCGAGGAGGATATTTTGGAGCTTGGCTCCGGTGCAGCCACCGTGGAAGTGGATTTGATGCAACCGATCGATGTTTTGGGGCGCCCACGCGTTCACGAGCCGGCGCTCAATCACGTGGGCTTATGGGTGGATGATTTGCCCGCCGCCCTGGCGTGGCTTTCGGAGCGTGGCGTACGCTTTGCACCAGGTGGGATCCGCCGTGGAGCCGCTGGCCATGACGTGTGTTTTATCCATCCTAAAGGCAGTGCGCTTGAACCTATCGGCGGCGAAGGCGTGCTGATCGAGCTGGTGCAAGCACCTGCGGAGATGCTGGCTTAGCTCAGGGTTCGCGTGAGGTGACGTCCACGGTGTTCAGCTCCCCTGCTGCTGCTGCGACCTCGCTGCTCCCCAACCTAGGTCTCGCTCCACGCAACGATCTCCCCTGAGCCGGAGACTGGGAGGACCTTTCCTCCTGCGTACATCCAGGCGCTCAAGCAGAATGCCGCCGTGTACCCTTGGGCGAGAAAACTAGGGGGAAATCGGGCGTGAAAACGTCATGCCTGCATGCAAATTCGCCACGCGATGGCGAATTTTCCACCACTTCATGGCGAATTTACTCAGAAGCTCTGGCGTTTGGAGTGCCGGTCTTTGAGTTCACCGAGGCACAGCAGGGCTGAGCGCCCGTGCACCGAGCTTCCTCGAACGGAGTGCGGCACCCAGCCGTCGCGCAGGGCCTTCATTCTCCGCTTGGCTCACGGATGGCAAAAATTCTAGGGTCGAGTGCTTAATCCTGAAATTCAGGATTACTAACCCCTTAATTTCTGGAATTATAAGGCCATGATCCCCAGAGCCATCGAACCACTGGTCGCAGAGGTGGCCAGCGGCTATCCGGTCGTGGTCATCACAGGTCCTCGTCAGGCAGGGAAAACAACCTTGGCACGCCAGGGCTTCGCTCACCTTCCCTATGTGAGCCTTGAGGACCCGCTGGAGCAGAGTGCCTTCGATGCAGATCCGCGTGCTTGGCTCGCCAGGTATCCCGATGGCGCGGTCTTAGACGAAATTCAGAGAGTGCCGGAGCTTCCGCGTTGGCTTCAAGGGATCGTAGATTCCGATCAGCGCTTCGGACGCTGGATTCTCACCGGCTCGCAACAATACCAAGTGATGGATCGCATCACGCAGAGTCTGGCTGGACGTGTCGCGAGGTTGGAGTTGATGCCATTTAGCTACGCCGAGCTTAAGGGTGTCGGTCGCGCTGCCAAGGATGTGCGTGAGGTCATTTGGCGCGGCGGCTACCCTCCCGTTCACAGCCGCCCAGTGGATCCTGCGCGCTGGTTCAGCGACTACATCGCAACGTACATCGAGCGCGACGTGCGCAGCTTGGCAGCCATTCGCGACCTCACGCGATTTGCGGCGTTCGTTCGTTTGTGCGCGACGCGTTCGGGCCAAATCTTGAATTTGGCGAGCATGGCGAGCGACCTAGGAATCGACGCGAAAACGGCTCGCGGTTGGCTCTCCGTGCTGGTAGCTGGATACATCGTTCACCTGTTGCCTCCCCACCACTCGAACTTGGGAAAGCGGATCGTTAAGCATCCCAAGCTGTACCTACTCGATACCGGTCTTGCCTGTCGCCTGTTGGGGATCACAGAGGCCTCCCATCTTAGTACCCACCCAGCCTGGGGTTCGCTGGTTGAAACCTGGATTGTGACTGAGGCGATCAAAGCGCGACGAGCGCGCGGTTTCGCGGCGGACAACCTATTTTACTGGCGCAGCCACGACGGCCTGGAAGTGGACCTTGTCGTGGAGCATGGGCAGGCTTTGCACCCCATCGAAATCAAAGCCACACAAAGCCCAAGACCGCGTGACCTCGACGCCATCGAGAAATTTTCCGCGTTGGCTCCTTTGCGCGTCAAGAAGGGCACATTGGTGCATTTAGGTCAGGAAACTGCGACGCTACTGGGGCATCGTTTGGTTCCGTGGGCCAATATCGACACGCTGGATGTTTGGAACTCCCCGAGCTTCTGACTCCGGGCTCTTGCTGCCCTCAGGGGGTGATCATCCTCTTCCCTGACCTTCTTGACCGTAGTCATGACGAGGGTCAGATTGGCTCAATGAAGACGGTTTCTAAAGGAGTCCTCAAGGCCAAGATGCTTGAGTACCTGCGGTGGGTAGAAGACACGGGTGACGAGTTGGTCGTGACTGACAACAACCGCCCAGTCGTCCGTATCGTTGCCATTGCCAAACGCACAGCCGCCGCAGACGCTTTCGCCGACGTCCAAGGCCGCGTTCAATATCACGAAGATATTCTCGCCCCCACAACGCAAGAATGGCCTGAGTCGTGATCGTTTTAGACACGCATGTCTTGCTCTGGTGGGCGCTTGATCCCAATCAACTGTCGGCGGTGGCGGCAAAGCAGCTTGGGGAAATGGAAAGGGTTGGTGGATTCGTCAGTTCAATTTCATTTTGGGAACTCGCGATCAAAGTGAAGCGGGGCAAGCTGACCCTGCCAATATCCATGGATGAATTCGTGTCCCGCGTCGCTCGAACAGGTGCGCTCACCGTGGTTCCTGTAGATACGAAGATTTGGTTGACGAGCGTCGATCTCAAGTGGGCTCACGCTGATCCAGCGGACCGCGTGATTGTAAGTACAGCTCTAGATTGTGGCGTTCCTCTGTTGACGAAAGATAACGCGATCCGATCGTATCGCGACGTGAATTGCATTTGGTAGCGTCAGAAGCGCCAGAGCCGACCAGTCCGGTTGGATGGGCGAACATTCTGCTTTAGGAAGAGGCTTAGGCGTCAACGTGCTCCCGATTCGTAAGCGCTATTTGGTTTTTCTTTTAACGTCTTTGTCTGCGTGTCACTCCATCACGGGCGGGCATCACGTGGTGTCGCCGTCAGCGCTGGCTCCATCGCCGATGCACCCGACGCTCCTCACATCAGGTGAAAGGGGCGTCTTTCTTGTTAGTGAAAACGGAGAAGCACTGCGCAGAACTGATACGCCGGCTTCGCAAGCTCGGCGCCGCGCAGATGGAACCATCTTTTTCCTTCACAACTCGGGCCCACTTATGGAGCTGAGATCTCTTACGAAAGACACAGAGCGTGTTGTGGCTTCAGTTCCCGTCAATTGGGAGGTGGATCCCTCGTCATGTACAGCTCACGCAGCGCCAAGTGGCGTTACTCTGGCAGTGCAAGACGAAACCGGTTTCTTCATCAACCCCTCTGGTACGCACGCGTGTCTGTCGCTGATGGATCGAAACTTGAACATGTTGGATCTAGCGGTACACGCAACCATCGATCTTGCCACAGGTGAGGTAACCTCAAGGCTGCAGTATTTTGAAGACTGCGTCGTCCACGAGACGGACGCAAAGGACGTATGCGCTCACGTGCCAGCGATCCGTAGGTCGACAGCTGTCTCCGGCACCAACGGCGCGCGAAAATGGCAGTTTCGCAACGGAAGACTTCACACACACGAAAGTTCAAACAACCCTATCGAACTTTGCGACCAAACCTCCATTGCCGACGCTTCTTGCGGCGTCGACTCCACCAGTCCAAGCGGCCGTTGGATCGCCATTACATTAGGAACTGAAGACGGCGACTACATTGCTGATTGACCTGCGCACGAAACAGCTTCGAAAGCTTCCGGGAATTCCCAGTCCCTGAGTTTCAGTTGAATTCCCTCCGTAAGTCGTACCTTGCTCAGCTGAGACCGACGTAGAGCCGCTGCACGTCGTCGTCGTTGTCGAGAGCAGCCAAAAAAGACTCCACTTCTTCTCTCGCCGCCGCTTCGAGGCTGACCGGATTGTTGGGGAGCCACACCAAGTTAGCTGCCGTCACTGTCCAGCTTCGGGCCGAGAGACTTTTGCTCACAGCGTCTAAATCTTGAGGCTCGGTGATGAACTGAAACTGTCCGTCGTCCCCAACCGCGACCTCTTGAGCCCCACATTCGATGGCGGCCTCTTCGGCATCTTCGCCTTTCGGTGGCGGAGATGCTTCAACCGACCCCACTCGCTTAAAGTCCCAACTCACCGAGCCCGAAGCGCCCAGCTGCCCCTTGCGAAACAAGAGCCGCATGTTCGGCGCCGTTCGATTCTTGTTGTCCGTCAGGCACTCAACAATGACGGGAACCTGGTATGGCGCAAAGCCCTCGTAGAAAATCGTTTCAAAATGGCTGCCGTCATCCAGCAAGCCCGCGCCCTTCTTGATCGCTCGCTCCAGCGTTTCCTTGGGCATGGAGTTCCTTTTGGCGAGGTCGACCGCAATGCGCAAACGTGAGTTAGCATTCGGATCCGGACCGCCCGCTCGCGCTGCCACCATAATCTCCTTGGAGAGTTTGGTAAAAAGCCGACCTTTTGAGTCAGCAGCTTGCTCCCGACCCTTTTGTTTCCACTGCGCGCCCATGGCGCCCTCTGTACGGAGGTCCCCGCCTGGAGGCAACCGCGCGATAGGAAGCTACCGATCCCATGCTCAGAGCCTGGCCAAGCCCGAGGCCCCAAGTGTCTCCCGAAACGGGAGCCACGGGCGGGGCGCCAACGACGTCTCAGCCCCGAGAGCCAGGCGAATGGACCCAGAGGTGCCGCTGTAGGGAACTTATGAGAAGTGCTTTCGGCACGCCCTGGCACCCGCAAGTTCCGGTCAGCTGTCGTAAAATGAGAATTTCTGTCCTCAATAAGGAATGGCCACGGTACCGCCCAGCTTGTAACTTGTGGTGAAGACGACTCAGGACGGAGTCGACACGTTGGTCCCTATGCGCCTGCGCCTTTGGGAACCATCCATTGGATTCGCTATGCGTAATTTTTCGACCACTGGGATTGCCGGCGCGACGCTCGTAGCGCTCGCAGCTAATTTGGGCTGTAGCACTGCGCTCGACTCGCCAGCGACTCCGCGCAACACAGATTCACCTCAAGCTACCGGAACTGGTGGCAATGGGAACGTGGTTGGGGGAGTCGTGGGAAGTACGGCTTTGGGTGGTGCGAACAGTGTGGGGGCTGGCACGGGTGGCGCTCCGAGCGGCGTAATACCTCCCGGCGACCCAGGACCGACTGCCTTACGACGCCTGACTAACGACGAATATCGCACCACCGTGCAGGATCTTCTTGGGCTAGCGGCGCCACCCGCTGATCCGTTGCTCCCAGATACCCGCTCACTTGGCTACAGCAATTTCAGTTCTGCGCTCACGGTGTCAGCCGTTATAGGTTCACAATATGCCACCATAGCCACTCGCCTGGCTGGCGAAGCGGCCATTTCAACGCTAGCGCCCTGCGCTTCCCCCGCGGCGGAGTCAGACTGCGCCAACACGTTCATCGACGCGTTTGGTAAGCAGGTTCACCGCCAGCCACTGAGCGCCAAGGAACAAGGGGCCTATCGTGCTCTGTACGATCTCATCCGCACGACGGACACGTACGAGGCCGGCATACGCGCCGTGTTGGAGGCGATGCTCCAATCCCCGGCCCTGCTTTATCGAATGGAATACGGCACTGGAGCGGCAGCGCGGACACTCTCCCCGTACGAAGTGGCCTCCGAGCTTTCCTACCTATTTAGCGGTTCCAAGCCCGATACAGAGCTGATGCAGGCGGCAGATACCAATGCACTCATCACACCCGTTCAAATCGAAGCCCAAGCGCGACGCTTGCTCGCTTTGCCGCGTGCCCAAGCTACCGTTGGGAAGTTTCTCGAGCAGTGGTTTTTGGTTTCGGACATGAGCGGGCTGCTGAAGGACGTGAACCTGTTTCCCGCCTTCGCGTCGACCGAGAAATCTGCGATGGAAGCCTCGACAGACCGCTTCGTAGCGTCGGTGATGTGGGAGGGTGACGGCACGGTAAAGACCTTGCTTTCGGCACCCTTCGCCTTTGTTAACAGCAGCTTAGCGCCGGTTTACGGGATCCCTGATCCGGGCATGGGGGAAACGTTCGTCAAGACTGACGTGAGTTCCATGGGGCGCGCTGGGATGCTCACACTCCCTTCGCTGCTCGCCCTGCAAGCCAAGGAAGATGAGTCGGCCCCGGTGAAGCGTGGCAAATTTGTCCGCACGCGTATGCTCTGCCAAACCCTCCCGCCACCGCCGCCTAACGTCAAAATTGATCCTCCCGCGCCCGATCCCAACCTGACCACGCGTGAACGGTTCGCCGCACATTCGGCCAGCCCCGCTTGCTCGGGTTGCCACAGCATGATGGATCCGATTGGCTTTGGGCTCGAAGCGTACGACGCGATCGGTACCTATCGAACGGTGGAAAATGGGCGTCCCGTGGACTCAAACGGCGAATTGACGGGCACTGACGTCGACGGAAAATTCACCGGCGGCGTTGAACTCGCCACGCGCCTATCCACGAGCGCCATGGTTCGGAAGTGTGCGGCGATTCAGGCGGCGCGCTACACGTACGGGCGCCAAGAGATAGAAACCGACACCCAGCTCGCCGCAACGCTCGACGCTCAGCTTGGAGCGTCAGGGATGGATGTGCGTGAAGTGCTGGTCGCCATCACCCAATCAGCAAGCTTCACCACGAGGACGTTCGTGCCATGAGCCACCCAACTCTCACCTTGTCCCAAGGAAGCCGAGCTATGTCGAAATCCCTGATCAAGCGCCGATCAATCCTGAAAGGTTTGGGCGCAGCCAGCTTCCTCGCTGTCCCGGTGTTCCGAGCTACGTTGGCTGAGGCCCAAGCGGCGCCTCTGCGACTCATCGTCCTTTACTTCCCGGGTGGTGCGATGATGACCGGTTCCCAGCAAATCGAAGGGCGGATCGGCGGCCAGGGAATGTTCAGCTACGACAAGATGCTGGCGCCACTCGCACCGTTGAGTTCAGATATTCTACTCTTTGAAAACATTGTCGAGCCAGTTGGCCCCGACAACTATGATCTCGGGCACGGCAGCGAGAGCACCATCCTCACCGGCAACGCTGGGCCCTCTCTACCGGAGGGAGTCGTGTTCATTCCGCCCGGGTTGACATCATTCGATCAGGTTGTCGCGCAAAAAATCGGGAAAAATACAAGATTTGCTTCGCTCCAGTTCGGAGTGTTTTCGAATACTCCCGACTCCGACGGCCCTAAATCTGGAAGTATCGTTTACTCCAATGGTGCCTCGGTCCCGAATGTGCTGGATCCGGCGACCATGTTCAGCCGACTTTTCAACGGTGCGCCCCCGGGGCCCGCACCCTCGGATGCAGACGCGTTAGCCAAGCAACAAGCACTCACCGCAAAGCGTCAGAGCATCCTGGATCTCCTCAAGGGTCAGGTTACCGACATCCAAGGCCTCGTTGGCTCTGCCGAGAAGCTGCGCCTAGAGGAACACTTGGCTTCGCTCCGCGAGCTCGAGAAATCAATCATGAGCCCCACGGGTGGAGCCAGCGGGGGAATCGTGTCCGCGCCGGGCGCCTCGTGCGGTGCACCCAGCCTTGGAGCAGGGACCGACGTCCCAGCGGTGAGCGCCGCCATGAATGAGCTCCTCTACCAATCGATCAACTGCGACGCCACGCGCGTGGCTTCTTTGCAGATGCTGAATAGCGGTGCCGAGTTGTTCTTCACCTGGCTCGGCTTGAATAACATGGGACACCATCCCATGCAGCACGCACCAGGGCCGGATTTCGTGATCGCGCAGAACTGGCTGCTTGCCCAATTGGCGGTGGTCATCAAACGCCTCAAGGACACACCCGAAGGCTCGGGAAGCATGCTCGACAACAGTTTGGTGTTCTTGAGTTCGGAAATGGGCGACGGATCGTTACACCTCAATCACCCCGTCCCCGTGCTGCTCGCGGGTAAGGCCGGAGGCCAACTCCGAACGGGACGCACCTTCAACGCCAATGGTAACAACCGAGCCAACCTAGCGCTCAACATTGGAAACCTGATGGGCGCACCGCTTACAAACTGGGGCGACCCAGCGTGGATTACGGGACCCTTAGATCTCAGCTAAGTCGGGACCCGGCGACCTGGCGCGGAGTCAAGACAGGCGTGGACGGAAACGACCCTCCCAGTCATCCTTGACGATCAACGAGCACGCGCCGCTAGGCAACTCTGTGGCGTCAAAGGCTCCGCAGACGTTGTCGACGCATCCGTCGTGCTGTGCGCTCAGGCGTGCGAGCACCACATCGTCACCTCAGATGTAGCAGATCTGCGCACCCTCGACCCTAAGGCGCAGCTGATCGTCGTTTAGATTAGCGGTGTCGGAGTTACCTCGCGCAGCAGGATCCAACCAATCTTTGCCAGTAAGTGAGAGCCGCAATGCAGCTTACGACTGCTAGATTAGCTGACGTAGACATCGGCAAGGGCCGAGGCGACGCGTGTTGAGCGGGCGCAGATCGGAGGTTTGTCAACATGCATCGACTCCAAATATCGGAACACTCTCACCACGCGGCAATCTGCGGAGGCGAACACCTAGCGCGGCTTGGCGTGGCTCTCTTGGCCTGCTTGGCTGCTGCCGGATGCACCGCCAATGTCGGCTCGGACCAAAGGCAACGAGTGCCGCTTGATGGGAACAACGCCTCCGGTGGATCGGTTGGGACCACGGGCACGGGCGGCGTGGGCAATACAGCCGCGGGCGGTGCTTCCCCGAGCACGGGGGCCCAGCCTTCCGGGGCGACCGCTTGCGCTCCGGAGGCCTCTCTAGCCCCGGCCCGCATCTGGCGCGTGACAGATGCGCAGTACGTTAACGTCGTGCGCGATGTTTTTGGTGCGAGCATCAACGCGGAAGTGAGCGGCGCCCAGGGCGCTAACGAGACGTTGAATCTTGCGGATGCTGCGGGAGTGAATGCCTCGAACGCGTCGAACTATCAGGCGTCGGCGCGGGTCGCTGCCCAGAAGTTGGCTTCCAATCTCGCCACACTCCTGCCGTGTGCTTCTGCCACACCGGACGCGAACTGTGTGGACCAATTCATCCGGACTACGGTGGCTCGCGCTTACCGTCGCCCGCTCACAGAGACGGAAGTAACCGAGCTTTTAGCGCTGTACAACCTTGGCGCTACAGATGGGCCCCAGGTGGGCGTGCGCCTCGTTCTGGAAAGCGTGCTTCAGTCCGCGAACTTCCTCTGGCGCACCGAGCTCGGCCCCGAGCTGGCAACGCCGCAGGTGGGCACCAAGGTGAACCTGACGCCGTCTGAACTCGCGGCAGCCATGAGCTTCTTCCTGAATGACTCGGTGCCGGACGCGTCGCTTTGGGGCAAAGCAGTCGACGGAAGCTTGCAGAATCCCGCGCTGCTCGCCACGGAAGTCGACCGCTTGCTCACGCTGCCAGACGTCCGCACGCGCCTCACGGGGGATGCCAAGTTGTGGCTGGGCATGGGGCGCCTGGAGGCGCGACCCAAAGACGCCACGCTGTTCCCCGAGTTCACCGCCACCGCCAAAGACGCACTCTTGGAGAGCGGGCTAAGATTCGTTGGCAACGTGATGTGGAATGGGCAATTCTCCGAGCTCTTTACAACGAAGAAGATGTTCTTGAATCAGGAGCTGGGCGCTCTGTATGGCATCGCGGGGGCCAACGGGACTGCGCTCACCGAGTTGGAAGTCAGCACCCCAGAGCGCAGTGCGGGGATCTTGTCGCAGCCCATCATCTTGGCGGCGCACGCTTCGCCCAGCACCTCAGACGTGGTGCATCGAGGTTTGTTCGTGTTTCGTTCGCTGGTCTGTGGGGCGACGATTCCGAAGCCCCCTGCAAATGCGGTGAGGGATGCTTTGGCCGCTCTGCCCGCCGATAGCACGGAGAAGCAATTTGCTAACTTTCGCGCCCAGAATCCAAGCTGCCAAGGGTGCCACTCAGGGTTCGATTCTTTGGGGCTGGTCCAGGAGCGCTACGACGCCTTAGGTCGCTATCAGGCGAGCGATGCCCAAGGCCAACCTATCGACGAGTCGGCCACCATCGTGGGGTTAGGTGCCGACATTGATGGGCCAACGGTGGGCGTCCGCGAGCTCGCTGGTCGCCTCCAAACGGCGCGCCGGGTCGCAGACTGCGCCGTCACCAGCTTCTCGACGATTGCGCTGGGTCAAAGCGCTCAGCAGGACAACAGCTGCGCGCTCCGGGCGGTGCAAGACAGCTTCGCCAGCTCGGGATCGTTCGCCGATCTGTTCCGAGCGCTGCTTTCGAGCCCTGGTTTTGCAACCCGCGACGTCAAGTGAGAACGACCATGCGAAACACCCATGCCACTGATCGAAGAAGGTTTCTAAAGGCTGCCGGCCTCGGCGTGCTCGGAACGTCCGTCTTGGGCTCCCTGCTAGCGCGCGCGCAGAGCGGCACGCCCAAGCGTTTTCTGTTGGCAATGCGGCCGCACGGCTCGGTCGCGAGCAACTTCTTCCCGCAAGGGGGAAGTGCGACCAACTTCCAGCTGCCCTCGATCACGAGCCCCTTCGAGCCTTTGAAGGCAGATATGGTGTTCTTGGACAACCTCACCAATCCGCGCCGCGAAGGGTGGCGGGGAGAACACGACGCCGGCTTGTTTGGCATGACCACGGGTCGCGAAGGCGATCCGGCCGGAGAGGGTGCCACCGGCACGGGGATTTCGATCGACCAGCTGCTCGCTCAATCCTCCCCTCTTGCCGCCGGTACCCTGAAGCGCTCCATCCAGCTCGCCGGGAGTGTCGAATCCGCAGCGTCCGCGTGGCAAGGGCCGGGGCTCAGGATCCTGTCGTACGCAGGTGGCGGTTCAACCGGCGCGCTCGACCCCGAAACGCGGCCCGACGCCGCTCTGTCCAGCTTGTTTGGCAACTTCGTCGCCCCTTCGGCTATGCCGAGCGATCAAGCGGCACAGCAGCGAGCTCGCGACCTACAGCGCGCCGTGCTCAACCAGCTGACCCAAGACGCCACTCGACTCAAAGCACGTGTGCCCCTTTCCGAGCAGGGCAAGCTTGACGAACAGCTGAGCGCCATCGCTGATCTGGTGCGGCAAAATCAGACCGTCCTGGGTGGCAGTGGCGGCGGCGCAGGATGCAGCCAACCTGCCCTCGGCGCGCTGGCGGCCGGCCCCCTCGAGCATGAGAGCCGTTCGCGCCAGATGTTCCAGGTCCTCAAAGGGGCCTTCTCGTGCGACCTCACCCGCGTGGCGAGCTTCAGCTTTGCGCCAGAGCAATCCAGCCTCGCTTTCAACCGAATCATCCCCAACGAAGTGAAGAATGCCGATGGTCACCACGACGTCTCGCACACGGCGGACCCGAACGAACGCGGCGCGATCGACCGTTGGTATTGCTCGCTGTTGGCCGAGCTCTTGCTCGACATGAAGAACACACCGGATGGCGCGGGCACCAGCCTGCTGGACAACACCGTGGTCGCCTTCATCACCGCCATTGACGATGGAAACGGGCACGGGATGGATCGCATGCCCGTCTTGATGTTCGGCGGCAAGTCGCTCGGCATGATGGGTGGGCGGATCGTCGACGTGGGCGGGCGTACCATGAACGACGTGTGGACCTCGGTGTCGCAGGCTTTCGGCGTGCAGGGGAACTTCGGAGATCCCGCGCTCGTGACAGGTCCGGTGAACGGACTATTTGCGTAGGGTTGATGGCCGTGCCTCCGCTGTTGGTCACTGTGGGTTGCGGCACACAAACCTTGCGTCAAGTACGACTCCAGCTTTCACGCCCTCAGCGCATCTCTAGAAATTCGACGAGGCCGTCTAAAACGCCTGCCCAAAGTCGCGACTTCAACTCCTCCGAGAAGTTCGCTACCACCTGATACAATGCAGACGAACTTCCTAACGGATCTGACGCGTGACGTTGTGGAGGCATCCCGGGTGAGGTCTGGGCAGAGCGTTGGCGGCGCTGCACCCAACACCACGGGCGCGACCCTGCTGCAGCCGAGCGGACGCTGCGCTTATCCCGCGTTCTGGCTTCGCGATCACGCGTTATCGGTGGCGAGCGGGTTCATTACCTTCGAGGAACAACGCCACGCGCTCTTGCTCGCAGCACAAACTCAGCAGGCGGAAGATTGGCGCACGCCGGCGGGGAGCTTCGTGCCAAAGGGAGCGATCGCCGATCACGTCACTTTCGGCGGCGAAGCCGTGTTTTTTCCTGGCACCTTGGACGCCAAGGTGCAGAGCAGCGCTTGGGGAACACTCCCGAGCTTGGATGATCACTTCCTGTTTGTCGACATGGCTTGGGAGTACTGCCAACAGACGGGCGAGCGCGGAATTCTCAGCGAGGTCATCGCTGGATTAACCCTATTGGAGCGGCTGGAACTGGCGTTTGCGGTTCCGCGTTCGCGCCAGGATACTGAGCTGGTGTGGTGCGACGAGATCGACCGGGGCACCAGCTTCGGATTCTTGGATGCTGTGGTCCATACGGGCGAGCTACTCTTTGCCTCGGTCTTGCGTCAGCAGGCGGCTCGTCAGCTAGCCGAATTGACTGGAAATCCGAAGTACTCGGCGATTGCGAAGGCTATCGGCCGCTCGCTCCCAGAAGTGCTGGCTCATT
>Ga0209591_10003534_pt1 | contig 18110 bp, 14 predicted proteins | sample MAT01_FD_187207 | JGI IMG/M metagenome (GOLD analysis project Ga0209591, IMG submission 187207) | Freshwater microbial communities from Lake Fryxell liftoff mats and glacier meltwater in Antarctica - MAT-01 (SPAdes) (version 2) | ecosystem: Environmental > Aquatic > Freshwater > Ice > Liftoff... | reverse complement strand
TCATTCGATATCCATTAAAACATGACTATAGGATTGGTAGAATTTTTTTAAAAGGAATTACAGGAGATGCCATAAATATTTATTGGAATTATATTGACCTGAAATTAAAAAGGGCATTTTGAGGGGCGACTAACTAAAGATTTAATCATAGATAATTACAATCATTTATGGCAAATAAAAAGTAAGCCCCATTTTCCACAGGCTCAAACACAGGATTGAAGCACATATCTGTATTGCATTTTGTGCCTATAAAAATTTATAAAGAACTGGAAAGACAGCTGAAAATAAAAAATGCTGGTATGAGTCCAGAAAAGGCAATCGACATAGCCAAAACAATTTATAAAATAACAATACAAACAAACTTGTCAAACACGCGCCACTCAAGGTTTTATATTGATAAAGATGAGCAACGGCATCTACTCAAATTATTTGAAATCTAACTTTGGGTGACCCAGTTAGGGAAACTGGTGATATTGCAAATACAATTTATACTATTAAAGCTATAAATCCAACTTCAAAACAGCTTTTTGAAAGAGTATTATTACTCAATGAAGAACAAAGAAAATTTGTGCAAATTATTTTACACCTAAAAAGTGGGTGTTCAACTTCGGAAGACAGGAGAGATAAATTTGGCGTTTTTTGGAAGTTTTCGATTTGCTTTTTAACAAGATCAACTCTCCTAATATCTATCAATATTAATTTACTGAATAGTTTACATCATATTTACATAACTATAAAAGATTGATTAGTACCTTCAGACTCCAAAAAATAACAAGAATACCCAGTAAACAAAAAGAAGTTTTTAGTGGTAATCTGCCGGTAAGTTTAGCGGCTATGGGAGCAGCCATAAACCCACCAATAATCAATGCAATAATAGTTTGAACATGTGATACCCCTAATAAAATAAAAAAGGAGAAGGCACTGGCCAATGTTACAAAAAACTCAGTAAGGCTTACGGTTCCTATAACAAAACGAGGGGTTCGACCTTTGGTAATTAATGTGGTTGTAACGATTGGACCCCAACCACCACCACCGAATGAATCTAAAAACCCGCCCAGTCCGGCCAAGACACCATACCTTCTAAATTTTTTTTGAGGGGTCTGCTTTTTGAAAGCGTTTATTAAAATTTTAACTCCCAGAAATAAAGTATAAACTGCCATAAGGGGTTTCATGTAATAGGCAAATTGGTTTCCCAAAAAAACCAATAAAAATGCTCCAACTACTGCTCCAATTACTCCGGGTATTACTAGAATTCTAAATAATTTTTTATTTACATTGCCAAACTTATAGTGGCTATAACCCGAAGCCCCACTGGCAAACATTTCTGCTGTATGAATACTACCACTGATGGTAGCAGGACTGATTCCTGTAGATAATAGAATAGAAGCGCTCGTAACACCATACCCCATACCCAATGAACCATCAACCAATTGAGCTAAAAATCCAGCCAAAACCATCCAATGAAAATTATGTTCTAACAAGCCATAATAAGATCCAGTAACATGCCATATTTCAGGGAAAGAAATATATGAAAAAATTATATTACCGATAATCATAAATGCAAAAGCAAACAAAGAGTACTTTGCTATTTTTTTCCAATGCTTTTGATCAGGCTTCTCGGTATCCTTTAATAGATATCCATTGGATATCAGACCCTCAGTTAATTTATTTAAGGTTTTTACTTTTTCTGCAAAGTCCATATGCAGGCTTCTTCTAATATCTTGAATATTATCTAAAACATTTTCCATTTCATCTGGTATCGTATCAGCTAATATTTCTTTCAATCGTTTAGCTATGGTGGGAGACTTGCCGTTTGTGGATATGGCAATTTTCAGGCTTCCTTTTTGTACAATAGAAGACAAATAGAAATCACATAAAGAAGGGTTATCCGCCGCATTGATTAATATACCTTTTGTATGGGCATCATTGTGGATAGTTTCACTAAGAAGGAGGTCGTTGACAGCAGCAAAAACCAGATCTACTGATACCAAATCGCCAATGTTGTAAGGTTTTTCTACTAAATGAAGGTTAGCATATCGAAGCGAGATTTGTTTAATTTCATCTGAAATTTTAATAGCAATTAATCGAATATTTGCCCGTTCAGAGTTTTGCAAAATAGCAGTTAACTTTTCCAATCCTACATAACCGCCTCCAACAATCAAAATTGACAAGTTCTCCAACTTTAAAAATATTGGAAAAAGGTTGTTTTCCTCTTTAGAACGAATAGGTTCTTCTTTTAACAAGGAAAGTTGTGGAGCAATTTCTGGTAAACTGGTATTTTTAATTTTGCTCATTTTAAACAGATTGAATTCTTTCAAGCCAGTTTTTTGCATGCCTTGCAGCATATGAAATAATGATAGAAGCCCCTCCTCTTTTTAGCGCAGCCCAAATTTCAATATGTGCTTTTTCTCTATCGATACAATTATGTATCGCCAACAATTCTATACTTTGGTACTCGCCACTAACATGATAGGCCGCGATCGTTAAATAAGTAGTAAGACTCAATTCTTTGATCACATCTAAATAGGGAATGGCAGGCTTTACCATAACTATATCGGCACCTTCCTCTGCATCCCTTAAAGTTGTAAGTATAGCATCCATTGCGTTAAATGAAGAGATTTGGTAGGTCTTACGGTCTTTTAAAACATTTTTTTTGTTAGGTTGCGACTTACAGGCATCTCTAAAAGGACCGTAAAATTGTGAATTAAATTTTGCAGAATAACTCATAATTGAAACATCATCAAAACCATTTTTATCCAACAATTGTCTAATGGCAGCAATCCTCCCATCCATCATATCGCTTGGGGCAATACAATCTGCTCCTGCGATTGCTAATTGAAGCGCATAATCAGCCAGCACAATAAGGGTTTCATGGTTTAGTACTTTATCCCTTGATGAATTTAAGATACCACAATGGCCATGTGAAGTATAAGCACATAAGCAGGTATCAGCAGCAATCCAAACCTTATTTCCGAAACGTGTTTTAATTGCCAAAATCGTTTGTATAACAAAACTAAAATCAAAATTATTTTCAGATTTAGTTAATGGGATAGGGAATATTAAAAATTTGGTTATGCCATTCAATAAATCAGCATCAATCTGTAAGAGTAATGATTCAATAGTGTCTGAATTTATTTCGTTGAGAGACAGTATGGGAGTTTGTGCAATTAAGCCTTCCTCAACAAATAAAGGCTGAATAAATTCTTTATGGCTCAATTGAACAGTTGCTGCCAATTCGCGAATATGAATATTTGCTCTTACCCTTCTTCGTTTACAGTTGTATGATGTATTCTCCATTGGTTAAATGCTTTAATACTAGGAAATATTATGGGTTGTATTCCTTCTTTTTGAAGGAGTTGTGCCGTTTTGCCAGGCAAACAAATATGCTTGAGAGAGGTTTTTACTATTTTTTTACACAATTGGTATTGCTGAAAACTTGTCCAGAAAATGGTTGAAGCTTTTGCAATAATGAGGCTTAATTCAGGCGTTATATCTGGAATCAAATCGTAAGTTGCTAAGGCCAACCGATCTTCTTTCTGCCATTGTATTAAACTCGATGAATTTGTTAAGATGAGCATGTCTTTGGGTAAAATGTTTACCAATGGGCCTGATAAGGTTTGGCTTATAAAATCAATGCCTAACCCATCTGCTGAACCTTCCACCCAAATACCTTTCTGGGCTAGCTCCATCCAAGTTTTGGTACCAGCGACCCATACCTTTTTTGTAGTAATTTGGCTGATCAGTTCCACAGAATGAACGGCTTTATGAGATGATATAAATACAGCCTTGCATTTTTTATCAATCTGCTGATTGTGAATAAATGAATACTTAAAAAATTCTTTCATATGGTCTGTAGTAGAAAAAAGGGGTTCAACCAACTCTTCTAGGTTTGCAGTAAAATCCCATTCTGTAAATGGCTCATTGTCGCTGTTTATCCCGGAAGCGTACCCGAATTGTAATGTATCGGATGTGAGATGAAAACTGCCGAATTGTTGTGAACAGCCAAAGCCATATTTTGTAGCTAACTTTCTTTCACAAAGAATATCATTATGTATTTGTTCATCTTTAATCGCTGTCAATATTTTAATGCCTTCTATATTTGTTTTTGTAGTTTCCACTACAATAGCTCCTTGCCCGGCAGCAGGGGGGCATTCAAATAATGGCAGATACATTATTTTGGTATTTCTTAAAAGTTCCTCAACAACCCATCGGTAAGGTTCAAAATTCAATAAACGATGTAAACCTGCTGCTGCAAGAATAATTCCATCAAATTTATCTGCTTTCACTAATTTCTTTAATCGCAAATCGACATTCCCTCTTATGGAAATTGCTTCAATTGTAGGTTTACTTTCTAAAAACTGTGGGAGCGCTTTGGTTAAAAAGCTGCTCGCCATTTCAGAACGTCTGGGAGAGGAAGTGCCAATATAGATTTTGTCACCAGATTTCAATTTTTCAATTACATTAGCATTAAAGATGGCAACATCCCTTAAGTCATTTCTGCCAATAACGGCATAATAATTATCTTTAAAAAACATTTCTCCACTAACATCTTTCATGCTATGCACAGCAAAGTCTGCTTCTTCCGTTTCCAAATGTTCTTGGATTTCTTTTGTAAAGAAATCCTTGCCATCTATTAAATGCAATGGTGTGGTTTGATTTTTATCACCTGCCGTTTCTTTCACTATAACTTCCAAAGTGATAAAGGGAAATTTCTCTCTAACTTTATGTGTAAAAATTTCAGCCTGAGCCAAAGAAAGCCATGAGTCGCGACAAACCATATTGAATTTTTTTCGAATAGGCACTATAGCTACTTCTTCCATTTTTACATTATATGTAAGTACAGACTTCAAAGCTTAATTATTACCTTTGAATGAGAAGAAATAGTTTCTATTAAAGAGGTATTAGGTGAAATATATTTATTTAATAAAATTTGCAAACATTTTGCCAGATGTTCCATATCAGATCCCTTATGTTTTTCGGTAACCGTTATTCGTAAACATTCATCCCCAATTTTAACGGTAGGAAAATTCACGGGTTGCAAATACAATCCATAAACATGCAGTAGCTCATCGGCTATCTTTTTACAAAGAGTTGCATTTCCAATATATATTGTGGTAATATGTGATTGGTTTTTTATGTAATCGATTTGATAGACATCTAATTTTTGCCTTAATAATTGTACATTTTTATGAAAATTATTTCTGTACTTATTGTCTTTCAAAATTTGAATACTTTTTGTTGCTGCTGCACAAATTGCTGGTGGCAGTGAGGTAGTAAAAATAAATCCGCTTCCAATACTTCTAATCGCATCAATCATCAGTTTATTCCCGGCAATATAGCCTCCAAGTATGCCAAATCCTTTTGCCAAAGTACCATTGATGAGGTCAATGCCATTTTGAAGATGTAACAATGAAGTGATTCCTCCTCCATCCTCACCATACATTCCTACAGCATGTACCTCATCGATATAGGTTAGAGCATTGTGCTTTTTTGCCAAAATAATTATTTCTTCTATAGGAGCAATTGAACCACAAATAGAATAAATAGACTCAAAGAAAATAATTTTCGGCGTCCCCGCTGGGATAGTTTGTAAAATATCTTCTAAATGGCTTATATCATTGTGATTAAATACCAACTTTTTACAACCACTTACTCTAATTCCCTCAATGATTGAAGCATGATTTTTCTCATCTGAAATAAAAACTGAATCTGGAAACAGCTTACCCAATGAAGAAATAGCAGTAACGTTAGCCAGATATGCACCACTAAATAACAATGCTGCTTCTTTAGTATGCAAATTTGCCAATGTAAATTCCAGATCACGATGATAATTGGTAGTGCCTGAAATATTTCTTGTTCCACCACTACCACAACCACTTCGGTGTGCAACAAAAGACAGTTTACTGATAACTTCTTCATTCAAACTCATACATAAGTAATCATTGGTGCACCAATTAATGGCCAATTTTTTATTGCCATTTTCATCTTCAAAGTAAAATCGAGGAAAATGTTGAACACTTTTGTTTACATCTAGAAAATATCGATATTGTCCACTGGCTTTTAGTAGCGTAATTTTTTCCTCCAATATGTTGTTGTAATCAATCATATATTCTGCTAAACAATTTTATTAAATACTATATTAAACCAATCTTGTTCGTACGGAAAAGTCACCAAATTTTTCGTTCATCATTTTCTCTTTGCTGTACTTTTCAAAAAGCAAATCCAATTCCACTAGTATTTCAGATTCAACCAAATTTTCTTTATACAATTTATTTAATCGAAGTCCGGGATTATCGCCACCTAAATACAAATTATATTTACCTGCTCCAGTACCTACAAAAGCAATTTCGGCAGCATAAGGTCTTGCACAACCATTGGGACATCCGGTCATTCGCATGATAATATCTTCTTCCTCAATTCCATATTTTTTTATGATCGGTTCTATTGCAGAAATCAGTGAAGGCATATAGCGTTGGCCTTCTGCCAATGCCAACGGACAGGTTGGTAGCGCAACACAAGCCATTGCATTTCGTCTAAGCATTGAAGTATTTTCGGTATGTTCAATAATTTTAAAGGTTCTTAAGATTCCATCAATCGCTGCTTTATCTTCCGGATTCACGTCGCTAATCAACATGTTTTGATTTGAAGTGAAAAGGAAATTACATTTATCTGTTTGTGCCAAATTAAGAAGGGCAGTTTTTAAAGCGATTTTTTCATCATCTTGAACTAATCCATTTTCGATAAAGACGGTATAATACCAATATCCTGTTTCACTTTGTCTCCACCCAAATAAGTCTGTGCGCTTTTCAAATATAAATGGTTTAGCGGGGGCCATTTTAAACCCAATACGCTTTTCCAGTTCGGATATAAAAGAATTAATCCCCATATTGTCAAGGGTATACTTCAATCGAGCTAATTTACGGTCACTCCTGTTTCCAAAATCTCTTTGTATGGTTACTACTTCATAAACAGTTTTTAGAATTTTTTCTTCTGTATCTAAAAAGCCAATTACAGTTCCTAGTCGTGCATAGGTATCGGTGTTACCATGTGTTGTAGAAAGTCCACCACCGATTGCTATATTAAATCCGATGAATTTTTCATTTTCAATAATGGCAATTAATCCAATATCATTAGTAAAAACATCCACATCATTATTGGGAGGTATGGCAATACCTATTTTAAATTTACGGGGAAGGTATCTATCCTGGTATAAGGGATCTTCTTCTTGCGACTTATCGATTAGTTTTTCCTCATCAAGCCAAATCTCATAATAAGCACGTGTTTTCGGCTTTAATAGTTCACTAATTTTATCTGCATACACAAATACTTCCTTGTGGGAAATAGATTGAAAGGGGTTTGAACTACAGGCAACATTGCGATTAATGTCTCCACAAGTAGCTATTGAGTCTAGTTGTGCCGCATCAAATGCTTGAATAGTAGGTTTAATTTTTGATTTGACCAAACCATGTAACTGTATGGTTTGACGGGTGGTTATTTTTATAACTCCGGTTGAATTTTCTCCGGCTATATGATTTACAGCCAGCCAATTTTTGGCAGTCATAAATCCCCCCGGTAAACGTAATCGAATCATATAAGAATATAATCGATCTAATTTTTTAGCAGCTCGTTCTTCTCTTCGGTCTCTATCATCTTGTTGGTACATGCCATGAAACTTAATCACAGCCTGGTCATCTTCCCTTATGGCTCCTGTTATCTCATCATCTAAACTTTTAATAATGGTTCCACGAAGGTTTTTACTGGTTTCTTTTATACGTTCTATTGGAGATTTATCTGACATATTTTTCGATTCTTAGCTTGCTGCCAACTTTTGTTGTTTTCTTTTTAAATGACTTACTTATTAAACAATACTATTTTAATACAATTCTTTTGCATATCTGCCTTCGTCTTTCATTTGATTAAAATATTTCTTGGCATCCTCCAAAGACAATTGGCCATATTGTTGAAAAATAGATACCAATTCATTTTCTACCGCAACACCCATGGGTGCTTTTTCGCCACATACATATACATAAGCCCCTGACTTTATCCATGCATAAATTTCCATTCCGTGTATTTTAATTTTATCCTGCGCAAATATTTGTTCGGGTTGATCTTTAGAGAATGCGAGTGTTACTTTATTCAATACCCCTTTTTGAAACCAGTCTTGTATTTCAGTTTGGTATAAAAAATCAGAAACAAAGTGCTCTTCACCAAAAAATAGCCAGTTTTTACCGCTGGCGCCGGTGGCATCTCTTTCGCTTAAAAAAGATCGAAATGCTGCAATGCCTGTTCCAGGTCCAATCATCAATACATCCTTATTTTCTGCAGGCAAACGGAATCTTTTATTTTTTTGAATAAAGAAATCGAAAGAATCACCTATCAGAAAACTATTTACATATTCGGAACACAATCCGATTTTCAGTTGTTGATTAATTGTAAACGTATCTTTTTCAATGGTTAAATGAATTTCTCCATCGTGTGCTGCCGGTGATGAGGAAATGGTATAAATTCTTGGAGCTTGAGTTGATAAGATTTGTAGTATTTCTATAAATTGTTGTGTATCTTTTAAGGGGTATAGAGAAAGCAACGAAAGAAGATCCATTTTAGTTTCCGGAATTTCATACTTTGCAATTTCGGCATACTTTTTTACAACTCTCTCATGCAGGTAAACAATATTCAATTTCTTGGTTAACAATTCAAGCACTGTATAATCATTTCCTTTATGATGAATTATTTTTTCATTGGGGATTCCTACTTTAGACATAATCATATTTACCAGTTCTAAAGAATTTTCCGGAACCACCCCTATTGAATCTCCCGGTAAATAATCAACATATTGTGTCGATAACTCGAGATGGTGTGTTTCACCATTAGATCCCCTATCCTTCAAATTAATATTTACTAAAACGGTTCCAGTATATATTTTCTTATTGGATTTGGTTTCAATAGAATTGGGTATTTGTAGAACTAAAGGGATAGTACCTGGCAGTTCTTCTATTGATAACATAACTTCATCAAACCATACTGCCGCATCTGACTCATAATCAACATCACATTTCTTAATGGGGACAATACATGTACCACCTAATTTTTGTAATTGCAGATCTACATCTTCGCCTGTTTTGCAAAACATTGGGTAAGAAGTATCTCCTAAAGCTAGAACACTGTATTTCAAATTATCAAGTCGAAATCCATTCTGGTGAATATGGTCATAAAATTTTCTGGCGGCAATAGGCGGTTCCCCATCGCCTTGGGTACTAATCACTACTAATAAATTTTCTTCCTTAGTAATATCTGTTAAACGGTATTGATCAAGACTAGCCAATTTTACCAACAACTTTTTTTTCTTTGCTTTTAGAACTAGTTCAGTTGCCACCCTTTTCGAGTTTCCGGTTTCGGTTCCATATGCAATCGTTATTTTTATGGGGTTTCTAATGGTATTAGGTTCTGTCTGATCGAATGCTGAAGAGTATCCACCATTAATAATAAGACTTGAAATGTATCCATTGATCCAAATCAATTCATCCTTTTGGGAGCTAGAAATTAATTCTGTTAATATTTTTTGTTTATGCGCTGTTAGCATTGCTATTTAAGAGTTCAGGATGAGGAATATAGTTTTCCATATCGTTGAGTGGTTTAAAATAATAGTTGCTAAGGTCACTGCCTACAAACCACCGAAATGATTCATGAAGTGCAACAACTTTGCCAATAATGATCAATGAGGGAGACAGATAGTTTTGTTTCTTTAGTTTCGATTTGTATGCATACACATTGGAAACATATACTTGTTGATAAATTGTTGTGGCCTGTTCAACAACTGCCAAAAGTCGATCACCTTCAATATTATTCTCGATTAGTTTGCTAACTATTTCATCAATCGTTTCTGAAGACATATAAAAAACTAGTGTATCATTTGTAGTAGCCAAATCTTTCCAGTAGTTCTCTGTTAATATGTCAGAGGCATAATAAGTAAGCAATCTTACCCCAGTTGCATACCCTCTTCCGGTAAGGGGAATTCCTGCATAAGCAGATGCTCCTGCGGCGGCCGTAATACCTGGTACAATTTCATACGGTATTTTATTGGCTACTAATACCCCTAATTCATCAAGTACATTGGAAAAAAAAGAAATATCTCCGCCTTTTAACCGCAGCACTAATTTTCCTTGTAAAGCGAACGTAACCAATAAATCATTAATGGTTTCTTGCGGTGTTGAAATACCTTTTCTACACTGTTTGCCCACTTGAATTATTTGTGCAGATGGTTTTACATACCGTTGAAGTAATGCGTTGCTTACTAACCTATCTGTCAACACAACATCAGCCTGCAGTAAATAATTCACCGCTTTTACGGTAATCAGATCGGGATCACCAGGGCCTGCACCTGCAAGAATTACTTTACCCATCTTTAATGTATTGAGCATATGCATCTATTAAAACAGTCCTTCGATTGATAAATATCTTTCCCCTGTATCATAATTAAAAGTCAGTATTATAGCTCCTTTAGGTATATCAACCAATTTTTTAGCTACTGCAGCTAAGGAAGCGCCAGTAGATACGCCAGCTAGGATACCTTCTTCTTTTGCCAATCGCTGGGCATAAGAAAATGCCTCCTCTTTTCCTACTTGAATAATTCCATCAAGAATTTTCGTGTTCAGAATGGAAGGTATAAATCCCGCACCAATACCTTGTAAAGGGTGAGGAGCTGGTGAGCCCCCACTTAATACCGGAGAAAGTTCGGGTTCAACTGCAAATACTTTTAGTTTTTGATACTTTTCTTTTAAAATTTCAGCAACACCCGTTATATGTCCACCGGTACCTACGCCGGTAATTAAATAGTCGATCCCTTCAGAGAAATCATCGATTATTTCTTGGGCGGTTGTATTTCTATGAATTTCTGTATTAGCCGGGTTATCAAATTGCTGCGGCATCCAGGCACCAGCGGTGGAATTTACTATTTCTGTTGCTTTTTCAATTGCTCCTTTCATTCCCTTTTCCCGAGGGGTTAAAACAAACTCAGCACCATAAGCAGACATGAGTTTTCGTCTCTCCACACTCATGCTTTCAGGCATAACCAGTATAATTTTGTATCCTTTCACAGCGGCCACCAAGGCAAGACCAATACCTGTATTGCCGGATGTAGGTTCAACAATAATACTTTCTTTATTAAGAATACCCCTTGCTTCGGCATCTTCAATCATAGATAATGCAATTCGGTCTTTAATACTGGCACCTGGATTGGTTTTTTCCAGTTTGATCCATACTTCATGATCTGAACCAAAAAGACGGTTCATTTTTACATGTGGTGTATTACCAATGGTTGCGAGAATGGAATTTGCTTTCATATTTTAAATCGGTTTATATTTTAGGATGTTGACTATTGATTAAATAACAAAATTTAGAGGATCAGGAAAAGGATTTTTGTCTCTTACTTTTATTTCACTTTTATGGTAAACAACAGAATTGGGTTGAACACTATACGTTAACCAAACATTTCCACCCACGATACTATTGTGCCCAATAATAGTGTCTCCACCCAAAATGGTTGCACTGGAGTAGATCGTTACATTATCTTCAATAGTTGGATGCCTTTTATTGAGGGCATCTTCTTTGGTTACATTTAAAGCTCCTAAGGTTACTCCCTGATAGAGTTTAACATGATTGCCAATAATTGTTGTTTCACCTATTACGATTCCTGTTCCATGATCAATTGAAAAAGCTTCTCCTATTACTGCCCCGGGATGTATATCTATTCCTGTTTTACTATGGGCATATTCAGTAAACACCCTGGGTAATATTTTTACACCTTCTTTCCAAAGCAGATGAGATAACCGATATACCGCTGTTGCATAAAATCCGGGGTAGGCAACCAATACTTCTTCCTCAGATCCTGCAGCGGGATCAAATTCAAGAATGGCCTGGGCATCTTTTAATAATTTCTCGAATAATATAGGAATTGCATTAAAGAAATCATCGGTAATTTTTTTTAATTGACTTATATCATCAACAACCTCAATAACCAATAAAGAAAATTGTTGTTTCAAAAGTTCAAATTCCTTATCAATGTCTTCTAATGAATTTTGCTGTTTATTTTTGGGGATAAATAAAAGATCAAACAATTCATCAATAAACTGATATGCCTTTATCCGATCAGGGAATGCAACTACACAATTCAAATTTCGGTCATGTAACTTTTTTATAAACGCTTGTGTTTCCATTGTTATCAGTTGATAATTAGTTTTACCCCTCTTTTTTATTGTATCATACAAGCCCCTACGGTTACATTGCTAGTTTCATCAATCAAAATAGCTCCGCCATTTACCCGCAAATCGGCATAACTGTCAAAAGGTATGGGTGAGGCAGTTTTGATAGTAGCCCTTACAATATCATTTAACTGTACTTTATCAGGGGCATATAGTTTTTCTAAAGAGTTCACATCCACTTTATATTGGATCTCTTTTACAACACTTTTTACAACCCTGCTATTGATCTGAAATAAATATCGATTCCCTTCGATTAAAGGTTTATTTCCCATCCAACATAAAAGCACTTCTAATTCTTGTTCCACTTTCGGGAGATCTGATGAACCAACCATTACATCTCCGCGACTCACATCAATATTATCGTTCAAATGCAGCAGGATACTCTGTGGTGCAAATGCCTCTTCAACTTCTTTTCCATTTACTTCAATTGCTTTAATAGTGCTTTGTAAACCAGAGGGTAGAACAGTTATGCGATCACCCTTTCTAAAAATACCACTCAATAGTTTTCCGGCATACCCTCTATAATCTTGTAAAAAATCTGTTCGTGGTCGGATTACATATTGAATCGGGAATCGAGTATGTGTAAGGTTAATATCTGTCTGTACTTCCACATTTTCAAGCAAATGCAATAAAGACGGTCCTTCATACCATGAAAAGTTTTTTGACAAATCCACAAGATTATCCCCATTTAATGCGCTGATGGGTATATAAGTAACATTTTGCAAACCCAATGATAAAGCAACAGCAGCAAAATCAATAACAATATTATTATAAGTATCCTGTGAATAATCTATCCTATCCATTTTATTGATTGCTACAACCACATGTTGGATATTGAGTAATGAAGCGATTATTGAATGTCTGCGGGTTTGTTCAATAACACCATTTCTAGCATCAATCAAAATAATAATTAAATCGGCGTTTGAGGCACCTGTAACCATATTTCTTGTGTACTGAATATGTCCGGGAGCATCTGCAATAATAAATTTTCGTTTAGGGGTAGAAAAGTATTTATAGGCTACATCTATCGTAATACCCTGCTCCCGTTCTGCACGCAAACCATCGGTAAGTAATGCAAGGTCTATTTCTCCCTCTTCTCTATTTTTTGTTTGCCTTTCAATTGCTTCCAGTTGATCAATCATAATTGATTTACTATCGTATAGTAAACGGCCAATGAGTGTACTTTTCCCGTCATCAACGCTTCCGGCGGTGATAAATCTTAGAATGTCCATTATAGTTTAAAATTAAAAGTTAATAGGAAGATTTTTTTTAACAAAAGCTTTGTTTTTCTAATTTATATTTATGCACAATTATTAATATTTGATTACTAACTATTCATTAAAAATATCCACTCTTTTTTCTGTCTTCCATCGCAGCTTCTGAAACACGATCATCAATTCTTGTTTCACCTCTTTCACTGGTTTTTGTAGCAATGATCTCACTGATAATATCGTCAATTGTTATTGCAGAAGATTCTACAGCCGCCGTACAAGTCATGTCTCCCACTGTGCGATAGCGAACTTTACGAATACTGATTTTATCCGTTTCTTCGCGCGATACAAATGCTGACAAGGCTACTAATTGACCCTCCCATTCAAGCATTTCCCGATCATGGGCAAAGTAGATGGAAGGCAAGTCAATGTTTTCTCTTCTTATATAATTCCAAATGTCTAGCTCTGTCCAATTACTGATGGGGAATACGCGTACATTTTCGCCTTTGTGAATCCGTCCATTGTATATGTTCCAAAGCTCTGGACGTTGAAGTTTAGGATCCCATTGGCCAAATTCATCTCTAACAGAAAAGATTCTTTCTTTTGCCCTTGCTTTTTCTTCATCTCTTCTGGCACCACCAATACAAGCATCAAATTTAAATTCTTGAATGGTATCAAGGAGTGTAAATGTTTGCAATGCATTCCTACTAGCAAATTTTCCTTTTGTTTCAGTAAGATTCTTCGCTTTGATGGTGTCAGCAACTTTTCTTACTATCAGTTTCTCTCCAATTTTTTTTGCCAGTTTATCTCTAAAATCAAGTGCTTCTTGAAAATTATGGCCTGTATCAATATGTACCAATGGAAAAGGAAACTTACCGGGTCTAAAAGCCTTTAAGGCCAAATGGACCAATGTAATGGAATCTTTTCCGCCACTAAATAACAAAGCGGGTTTCTCAAACTGTCCTGCTACTTCACGTAGAATATGAATGGCTTCTGATTCTAATTGTTCTAAATGATCTAATTCGTACTTTTTCATCTGTTGGATTTGAAAATCTTACTTCTTATATGTTTCAATGGTATGTAACCCACATTCTTTTTTGTCGGCATCCTCCCACCACCATCGCCCTGCCCTAAAATCTTCTTCGGGTTTAATGGCCCTTGTACAGGGTGCACAACCAATGCTGACAAAACCCCGGTCATGCAATGAATTGTATGGAATGTTATTGGCATCAATATATTCTCTTACCTCTTTAGTAGTCCAATTAAGTAAGGGATGAAATTTTATGATTTGATTAGTCGCATCCCATTCAACGGGTTGTAAACTATTTCTGTTGGCTGAATGGGCAGAACGTAACCCGGTAATCCAAATCTTATTTCCAGACAATGCTCTTTGCAAAGGTGCAACTTTTCGTATAAAACAGCAGGCCTTACGGTTTTCGATAGATTCATAAAAAGAATTCGGTCCCTTTTCTTGTACAAAAGATGCTAATAAATTTTGATCCGGAAAAAATGGTTTGATATTTGTATTGTATTTAGCGTTGGTACTGTTCCAAACTGAATAAGTTTCAGGAAACATTCTGCCAGTATCCAATGTAAAAAGGCTGATAGGTAGCGCATTGTCTAAAACAAGATGAGTAATCAATTGATCTTCAAAGCTAAAACTGGTAGAGAATGCTACAGCCCCCAAAAAATGATTGGCTAAGAAGCTTAGTCCATCAACTATCGAAAGCGAATCGAGTTGATAGGTTAAATTTTTTATTGTATTTTTTGAAATCTCTTCCATTGTTAAATTGCTATTTCCAAAACCTTTTTTTATCAGCTTTTTTTTCTTTACCCCCGCTTACATCTGAAATTGAACTTCTATTTACTCGTTTTTATATAGTCTACCTAAATAGTAGGCAAATATAGTCTACTTACACAATAGACTAATAATTTTCTTCCTGTATTTTCAAAAAAAGAGAAAACTAATACACTTTAGTACTTATATTTTTGTAAAACTTCCAGAAAAATCTAAGGCATAACTTTACATCACAGTAAGGTAGAAACCTAGGTCAGTTATATCAAATCCGCATTAAAAGTGTTGATCTTTAATATGGTTCTACAGCTTACACTTTAGGAATTGAGTAAAAGGGTGAGATCAATCTTACTTATTAGATTATATATTTCCCCTTTAGCATCATTTTAGGTTCATCTTTCTATATCCTTTTAAATATTGCTTATGAATAATGGTAATGGGTAAATTCTAATTAATTAGTGATAGAGTCGCTGCAGTCAAAATCATTTTTTATTGCAACTTCTGGTCTTAATTTAAAAATGCCAAATACAGTGCTTCAGTTTCCTAAATGATTTCAATTGCTAAAACGCATCTGCTTACTTTACAAATTAGTCTTTAAAAAAAACAACTTTCTCAGTATGATTTTTTTTATCCTTAAATGTGTTATCTATTTTACTAATTGGTTTTATAAAAACATCATTTAATTACTTCTCCTTTTAGTATTACGTTCAAAAATGGAACAATATTATAATTAGTCATTATCGACAAGAATTTCAAAACTTTTCCACTATCATTTGAAAATTTTTGAACATATTTTATGTTTATTAAAATACTGTCATTGGATTTTATTATTGAGTCATTAAGAATTCCAGAAGTGCAGCCACATGCATTTTCTAACCTTAATATTTTTACATCTTGTTAAGACTTATTATAACAATAAACAAATGATTTTAAAGTGTTGTTGAATTTTAAGCCATTAAAATATATTGTATCGTTTAATAAGCAAATATGAGAGTGCAATTTGTTTGAATCAGAATTGCTTTGGCAACTTATTACAAAAAAGATTAAAAGGCCACTCAAATTTTTTTTCATATATAGTTTTTAATCTTAAAAAACGAATTATTGAGTTTAAATAATATAATAGAATTAATGCCAAGTTCTATCAACGCATGTTCCATTACAATCCTCATTCCACCACCAACCACAACCATCTACAGTCATTGAGCAAATATACACAATACAAGTTGTGGGATAACTACACCAATCATCACCTCTCTAACAACTACAACTAGCTGGACCTGAGGCTGAAGCTAAACTTGATGAGCTGATTGTTTTTTCTGCATATTTATCTTCGTGATAGATGCTATTAAATAATATGCCCCGCTAACGCCAAATAATGAAATTGCTGTTTCTTTTAGTGCTTGTATATTTAGTTTTTCGTTTGCATTTTCTTTGTTTTTAATAAAAAGATCTGGTGTAACTAGTTTTTCAAGTTTTTCTATGTAAGATCTTTGCGACATAGTTAAGTTTGAAATTAATAATAATTTACGATACTTATTTTTCCAGACAGCAGCTTTTTCAGAAGTGGTTAATGACCTATAAAGGTTTCGTTGCAAGTCTTCATTATTATTATTAATTACTTGAGATACTGCTATTTCATTTACTTTATCATTTTTGGTAATAAAAGTGTCTTCACTTTTATTACAGGAAGAGATTATTATAAATACTAAAAGCACTAGGTAGTTAATCTTTTTCATTTATCTTATGATAAGTTATATTATTTAAAATTTGAAAATTAGGATTGGATCTCATTGATTTATTTTATTAAATCTTAAGTTGGAGTTTATTAATCTCACGCCTGAAAAATAATAAAGATTATCCAATTTGGGGTAACTGTCAATAACCATATTCGTTTCTTGCTTTTATAATTTTTGTGTCAATTTCGTAGTTCGTTTCATAAAAAATAGTCCAAGTATAGAACTGGATACTAAAGCAAAGACAAACACTGCTAAGAATCTCCAAGTATGATGCCATATGGGAGTAACTCTGTTAGGGTGTCTAAAAAACTCAACGTGGAAATACTTTACATAAGACATTATTATGAATGTGATCAAACTAATTAAAAGAGTTTTCGTAAAATCGATTTCAATTTGCTTATTTAACTTCACAACAAACATTGTTGTAAACATAACTATTACATAAGTTAGGATTGACCAGTAGCCTTTAATTGGTAATGAAGTAGTTCCAATTAAAAACACTCCCCCAATTAATCCACAGTTAAGTACTGTTGGGAAAAATTGTTTCAGGTTTATTTGATTTAAATTCATGCTATATAGTTTTAATCAATGAATAAATAGAATGTACAATTTGAATATCTAAAATGAGAAAAATAATCAAGAAACCCCTTTAATTATTACAAATGTTATTACTTATTTCAGAAAGTGACAAAAAGAACAATAACTCCCTTAGTTTTTTAGCTGTTTCGATTACAAAACAATTTAAACAATATGAATTGGGAGGTTGAATTTGCTTTTTAGGTCGCTCGTTAAGTTAGAAGGAAAAATGCCAAACACTGTACTTCCGCTACCAGTCATGCTTGCATAAATAGCACCATTTTGGTAAAGCGTATTTTTTATTTCTTGAATGATGGGATACTGTTTTTTAATTGGAGCTTCAAAATCATTTATTAATTGCTCTTTCCAAGTTTTTATAGGTTGATCAATTATTTTTTTGATCGAAACTGTTGGATTTGATGGAGTCAATTGTTCAAAAGCCCATTTGGTATTAATATGAATAGAAGGATGAACTAAAACAAATTTGTAAGCGGATAAGTCTAGTGAAATAGGTGTGACTATTTCACCTCTG
>Ga0209591_10003533_pt1 | contig 18112 bp, 14 predicted proteins | sample MAT01_FD_187207 | JGI IMG/M metagenome (GOLD analysis project Ga0209591, IMG submission 187207) | Freshwater microbial communities from Lake Fryxell liftoff mats and glacier meltwater in Antarctica - MAT-01 (SPAdes) (version 2) | ecosystem: Environmental > Aquatic > Freshwater > Ice > Liftoff... | reverse complement strand
TTTGAGCGTACTAGTGTCCGCTTTCAAAATTGCCATCACAACTGTTTGCTCCAAGTTTCTTATTTCAACTTCTGTTTTTGCTGTGGTTTGTCCATTGGCCAAAAGAGTAGAAATTAGAAAAGCGAGGAAAAAAAAGGATTTTATCATATTGATACTGTTTTCTCTGGATTAAAATTAGGTATAAAAACTTCTTATATTTTTTGTGAAATTTGTTTATTTACGGGCCTTCTAGACCACTGCACAAATAAACTTTTACTACAAGTTTATGTTCAGCATAACGGATTAAAATCCAGTATTCTATTTCTTCACATCCACTTTTGCTTTCATCGAATTTAGGTCACCAATCTCTACTACTGAAGAACCGTAGACGGTAATCGTAGACTTAATAAAATCTTCTTCGTTGGCTTTGTAGATGTTGTCTACATACTTCTGTGGGTTGCGGTCGATGTATGGAAACCATGTGCTGTGAATTTGGATCATCACTCGGTGGCCTTTCTTAAATGTGTGTAAAATGTCTTGTAAGCGGTAGCTCACATCACTGATCTCGTTCGCGGTAAACGGTTCAGGCTTTTCAAAACTATTTCTAAACCTTCCTCTAAAAACTTCGCTGCGCACCAGTTGTTGATAGCCACCCATCTTTACATTCTTCGGGTTGTGATCGTAGTTCGGATGATTATCAGGATACACGTCAACCAGTTTCACAATAAAGTCGGCATCAGTGCCGCTCATCGATACTTTTAGTTTCGCCATAATCTCTCCTGCCAGTGTCCAATTGTTTTCCAATGGTTCGGTTTGGAAGGTGATCACATCCGGTCTGCGCGAAGCTTCGCGTTGATCGTCACTCATAAAGTTGCGGGGAGTAAACGTTAACCCTTCTGTTTGCGAAGTGTATGGAACAGGCTTGGCAGGATCGCTTACATAGCTGAACATTGCTTTTTCATCCAACGGCTTGTCAACAGAAAGCTGACCGTTCTTTCCGAAATACAATTTACTGGTACCGGTTTGTGGTGGCCACACGGCAAACTCCTTCCACTCTTTTTTACCAGTGTCAAACATATGGGCTTCCGGTAAGGTCATTTTACCTTCATCCTTTAAGTAAAAATTAAAAAATTTGCGTTCCACGTCACGTTGATATTTCGAAGAAAGACTATCACCAAAATAAATATGGTTGTGCGTACTCTTGCCGCGCTCGCGTGCCCAGTCGCCATGACCCCACGGGCCCATCACAATGGTATTTTTCGCCTTCGGACTGCTGGCTTCAATGGTTTTGTAAATATTTAGTGGACCATACAAATCTTCTGCATCAAACCAACCGCCAACAGTCATCACCGCATGGTTTACATTTTTAAGATGCGGAAGTAAACTCCGCTTTTGCCAGAAGTCATCATAGTTAGGATGGTTAATAATCTGATCCCAGAAAAAATTATCGTGGTGAAAATCTTTGGTAATATTTTTCAATGCACCTTTTTCCAAATAATAGTTGTAGCCATCATTCGCTTGCGGAATTCTGTTAAGTTTATCGCCCCATGAATCTTCGAGAGAAGGTTTGTCGTGTTGGTATCCAAACACGGCAAATGCAGCCGAATAACTTTCAAGGTAGGCGCCTTGATGATGGAAGTCGTCAAAGAAAAAATCAGAGATCGGTGCTTGTGGCGATGATGCTTTCAACGCAGGGTGCGCATCCGGAATAGCAGCAGCGGTATAAAAACCGGGATAGGAAATTCCCAGCATTCCCACACGACCATTGTTGCCTTTAATATTTTTCGTCAACCAATCAATGGTATCCCAGGTATCCGAACTTTCATCAATGTCTTTTTTATCTTTTGGATTGTTACCCGGAATATTCGGGCGCATGTTATCAAACGTACCTTCCGATAAGTAACGGCCGCGTACATCCTGAAAAACAAAAATATATTTATCGCTTATCAAATAAGGTGAAGGATATCCTCTCGTATTATAATCGGTGTAGCCCGAAGCATTATAGCACGTGCGGTTGATAATAATGGGATAGGTTTTGCTTTTATCTTTTGGTGTATACACAATGGTAAACAAATGCGCACCATCCCGCATGGAAATGCGATAGGTAGTTAAATCATAATTTTTGCGCATGTAAACGGAATCTTGATTTACCTGAGCAAAGAGGTTTACGCTTAGTAAAAAACCAACAAGGATACTGAGATATGTCTTCATAGTATGGAATTAGTATTGAAGGCATCTCTAAAAACTCCGCTTACCCTTCTCTTTTGTAGAAGGGGCGGGGGTTGAGGTAATGAGACCAAGGGTTTTTAGAGATGCCCTTAAATAGCAAGGTAGGTAATAGTATTAAAATATTCTCAAAACGTAGCCATAGCTGTTAAACGGAATGAAAGAATTTTATCGCTTCTCGTTCAACCAGAAGGTTAGTATCGATTGTTGCAGCGAATTTTAAGTCGCTGTGCCTGCCGTCAGGGTCAGCAGATTTGGCGCATCAGTTAAAAATTTTATTATTTTCATAGACGAAACTTCGTGCCTGAACTCTTTATCCAGATGCTTGTTGTTTTTTGTAAACATAATATGCTACTGTAATCAGCCGGATTGCTAACTTAGACTTCTTAATATAATGCTATGAATATACAAGGTGGTGCAGCAAAAGAAATGACCTACGATGCCATTGTGATTGGATCGGGAATGAGTGGCGGGTGGGCAGCGAAAGAGTTGTGCGACCAAGGAATGAAAACGCTTGTGCTTGAGCGTGGTCGCGAAGTAAAGCATCTTGAAGATTACCCAACAGCAACAAAGAATCCGTGGGACTTTTCACTTAGAGGAAAGTTGCCCTTGGAAGTTACTGAAGTAAATCCTATCGTTGATAGGTGCTATGCGTTTGGTGACGCTACCAAGCATTTCTTTGTGAAGGACAATGAACATCCATACATACAAGAAAAACCTTTTGATTGGATTAGGGGCTATCAAACCGGAGGTAAGTCGTTATTGTGGGCGCGACAAGTGCAACGTTGGAGTCGGTTCGAATTTGAAGCTCCGGGTCGGGATGGCTTTGCAGTAGATTGGCCAATTCGATACAAGGATGTTGCACCGTGGTATTCGTATGTAGAAAAGTTTGTTGGCATTAGCGGCAATCGCGATGGGCTTGAAAGATTGCCCGATAGCGAAGTGCTAAAGGCCTGGGAAATGAATTGTGTTGAGAAACATATTCAGGAGAAAATAAAAGCTGCATATAAAGACAGGGATTTTGTGATTGGTCGGTGTGCTCACCTGACCGAACCACAGGAAATACATAAACAACAAGGTAGGGGGCAATGCCAGGCGCGATCCTTGTGCGAACGCGGTTGTCCCTTTGGCGGATACTTTAGTGCCAACTCATCTACGTTGCCCTGGGCGATGAAAACCGGTAATATGACGTTGCGGCCTTTTTCAGTTGTTCACTCTATTATATATGATGAACAAAAAGGAAAGGCCAGTGGCGTGCGCGTAATCGACACCAATACGAATGAAGTGTTTGACTACCACGCCCGGATTATTTTTGTGAATGCGGCTTGTCTCAATAGCAATCTTGTTTTGCTTAACTCAACATCCAATCGATTTCCAAATGGATTGGGTAATGATAATGGATTACTGGGAAAATTTGTAGCGTTTCATAATTATCGGGGCACCGTAACTTCAACCTTTGAAGGCTATGAAGATTCCTACTACTATGGTCGCAGACCAACCGCCATTATGATGCCCTCATTTCGTAACGTCCATAAACAAGAGGAAGACTTTATGCGGGGCTATATGACGTTCTATTCAGCAGGTCGGCAGAGCAGCAGTAGTGAGGGGATCGGTGCTGAATTAAAATCAGCGATCGCCAAACCAGGAATCTGGAATGTTGACATGATGATGCAGGGCGAAACCATTCCGATCGAAAGCAATCATGTTCGGTTGAGTGCAGATCAACAAGATGCGTGGGGAATTCCGCAATTGATTACGTCCATTGAGCACACCGACAACGATGAAAAAGTAAAAAATGACTTTTTAGTGCAAGCGCAGGAGATGCTTCACAAAGCTGGTTGCCAGAACATTGCTCCGCACGACAGCAAACAAGCACCGGGGTTAGACATTCACGAAATGGGTGGTGTGCGTATGGGTCGCGATCCTAAAACTTCATTATTAAATAAATGGAATCAACTACATGCTTGTAAAAATGTTTTTGTGACAGACGGGGCTTGTATGACTAGTACTGGCAATCAAAATCCATCACTTACGTTTATGGCATTAACAGCACGGGCAACCAACCATGCAGTGGAAGAAGCAAAAAAAGGAAATTTGTGATTTGTTTGGCTTCCATCTTCAAAGTGGTAGTGTAAAAGCCTAGGTTTACCAAACTATTATTGATGAATCAGGAACAACTTAATGCCCGCGCACCCTTGAACGAGGACAAGAGGTCACTATCTTTTCCATTCATGAGAAAATTGGTGGGCTGATGTTTCCGCTATATGGAGGATTCATAACTTCGTTCGATGAGTCGTTCGAACAATTTGCAGTGGCATTAAAAAAGGAAGCTGAATTAATCAACAATAACTGAAACCAATTATGGCGAAAGAATCAGGAACCAAAGAAAATCCTCGGAATCTAAAAACACCTCTCCAAACTTCGGAGTATGTTATGTATAAAGATGTAAAAGACAACGTGGATGTACTGGTTTGTGTAGTTAGCAAAACAACGTTGCTATATGATTATCGATGCATCAATGATTTGCATGCTTTGTTGAAGAGGCATAGTGATTGGATGGAACTCGGTGCGGCCGATGAACAGAAATCTGTAAAGGACGGAACGGTTGAGGCTTGGGGTCGTTCCCCCAAAAATCCGGTGAAGGGTTGGTATGGTTTGAAGAAGGGATTGCGCGGAAGGTTTGGTATGTACTTGCCTCCGCTGTTGGAAAAATTAGGTCTTCCCGAACTTACCAATCAGGCCAAAGGCAATAAAATGCGTGCGATGTAGGAATCGGGATTTGGTTTTTGGGCAAAAAAGATGACGGATAAATCAGCCTTGTTGTAGAAGATCAGAAATACGGCAATGCGAAATTTTTGAATATGGAAAATGGCTCTGTTCACTCCCCATTGATTAAGACTTTATGAATAAAACTTTTTTACAAGCAGAATGGCGCAAGTTGGCAATGGCTAATTACGCTGTGGATAGAAATATTTTGGCTAAGTACCTGCCAAACAAAACTGAACTAGACCTATGGAATAATACATGTTATCTGAGCCTGGTTGGCTTTATGTTCCAGAATACAAAATTATTGGGTCTCAAAATTCCTTTTCATACAAACTTCGAAGAAGTAAATCTCAGATTTTATGTTCGCTACAATGACAATGGTGAGTGGAAACGCGGGGTTGTATTTATAAAAGAGATTGTACCAAAGCCTGCACTCACGTTTGTTGCCAATACGGTTTACAAGGAGAATTACGAAACCATGCCTATGAAGCATGTTTGGGAGACTGCGGCCAGCAATCTTAAGGTTGAATACCAATGGAAAAAGAAGCGATGGAATGGTTTTAAAATTATAGCTGAAACCAACTCAACTTCCATTGCACCTGATAGTGAGGAGGAATTCATAACTGAACATTATTGGGGCTATGCAAAAGTTGGTGATGAGAAAACTTCTGAATATGGCGTGGAACATCCGAGATGGGAAGTTTATAAAACCATCGATTATTCAATTGACGTAGATTTTGGATATGTCTATGGAAATGAGTTTGATTTTCTAAGTCATGAGAAACCTAAATCAGTATTTCTGGCAGAAGGTTCTGAAATAAAAGTGAAGGCGGGTCGGGTTTTGTAGAGTGCTGTTAATTCTGTTGTCAGGTTTTTTAACCGGATATTTTCATTGCTTACCTTTTTTTAAAACCGTTAGATTGAAAAAACTGACGGCATTTTAAATTTTCCATTACAGTGCTTATTTTGAGACTTGAGGTTTTGTTTTCTGAATTTAGTTTTCAAACAGGCCAATGGATATAAAAACTAATTGGGATAAAATAAGATAGCATTTCAATGAGAGTTTTAGCTCAAACTTTCATGTTTCAATTGCATCGGTAGATTCTGAACGTAATCCAACAGTAACACCAATTGGTTCATTGTTCCTGAATAATGATTAAACTGGATTTTATTTTGAAAAATTCCCTACAAAATTGATTGAACAAGCAAAAGATAATCCCAAAGTATGCCTTTCGGGATTATACAGCGGTCGATTATTTTGGATTAAAGCACTTTTTCAAGAAAAATTTTCCGACTATCCAGCAATAAAACTTTATGGTGAACTCGATGAAAGAAGAGAAGCTACGGAAGCGGAAATTGAACGGTTGAAAAGAAGAATGAAAATAACAAACGTATTTGGCAAAGCTGAAAAAGTAGATCTTGGTAAAATGACAGATCATTTATAATAACTTTCTGTTACGATTGCAACTCTAGGACTTCGATACAACAGAAAGTAGAACAAATTTGATCAGAAGAAATAGCCAGGCCTTGGAATCTATCTTTCCATATTTCCCTTTAGTTTTTTTAAGGAAACTCCTCTTCTTTAGGTAGGCTGTTTTACAAAGATGAGCTTTGGCAACAGATTGCGATGCGGCTCATGGAACACAAAAACAGAATTGCCGTGCCCGCACCTGCAAATGACAGGCAAATGACGGGCAAATGACGGGTAAAAATTATATCTACCGATTCTGCTCTCCCCGTTAAACCCGTAACATTGTGCCTTTAATAAATTGCTATGCAACAACCAGAATTAGGAAGGAGGCTTACCGCTTTACGCAAAGAAAGAAACCTTACTCAAGAAGAGTTGGTGGCAAAAAGCCACGTGAGCGTGCGCACCATTCAACGCATTGAAGCGGGTGAGGTGCTACCCCGAATTTCGACCGTGAAAATTTTATTAGAAGCACTTGGAGAGAGTTACGAGTCATTTTCAGCAAAACAAAACCAAGTTATGGAAGCACAAAAAAACACTTTACCAAACGCTAACCGCAACATTGTATTAGTAGCCGCACTGGCAGGAGCCGTTTACCTGGTGGCTGAAATTATTCTAGGAACGATGGACATCGCCTGGTTCACAGACGAGCGTCACTGGGGCTTCAGGATGAACGCTATCTACACGAGTCTCACGGTCGTTATGGTGATTTCATTTACTTTATTTGCCCGAGGATTTATTGCTTTGAGTACGGTGTTTGAAAACACCCTATTAAAGGTGGTAGCCTATATTCTTATCATCGCTACGGTCGGCAAGGGCATTTTAGATGTCACGTCTTTATCCGCAGAGAACGTTGAAACTTTCTGGCTTCCCTACACTGTGGTCGCACTGCTCTTTGGTGCCTTGAGCATTGTTTTTGGCGTGTCACTTATCCAACTACAAGACAGCATGGGTGAACTCTCGCGCATAGCTGGCATTTTAGAAATTGTGATGGGCTGCCTATTGGTTACCGTGGTGCTATTTTTTATCACCTATGTGATCATGATACCTGCGGTGGTTGTAGAAATTTTGGTGCTCTACCGGGGGTATGAATACTTGAGCAAGTCAACAGAGGTTGTAGCCGCTGAGTAGTAGAATTTTAAAACGACATCTATTTCATGAAAAAGAAAATTGGAGGATTAATGGTATTATTAGTAATAGTTGTGGTTTTCTATTTTGGTTGGCGCACGCCACCCCTATCTGATAACCACGGAAAAATGGATACACATTTATATTTAAGCGATAGCGACAGTCAGCCGTTGATAGTAGCCTTTGGAGGCGGCTCCGGAGGAAATGATTGGGAGCGAAAATATTTGAAAGACAAGCGCGACTCATTGCTTGCTCATGGTTTTGCTGTGCTCGCAGTGGGGTATTTTAAAACCGATAACTCCCCCAGTTCATTGGATCGCATTTCACTCAATGCCATTGCCGATACGATCCTCAGTATCGCTAAGCGAACACCACAAATAGATACGACTCGTATTATTTTGATGGGCGCTTCCAAAGGAGGCGAGTTAGTTCTGAATTTGGCCAGTCGGTTTTCATGCTTTAAAGGAGTGATTGTCCTTTCCACTTCTCATGTCAGTTTTCCTGCTATTACGCTATCGGCCAATACATCTTCGTGGATGTACAATAATCAAGAGGTAGTCTATGTGCCCGCTCCGTTTAAAACCATTTGGCCGGCTTTGAAGGCTGATTTGCTCAGTGCGTTTTCAATAATGCTGGAAGATACAGTGGCGGTGGCGGAAGCTGAAATTAAAGCTGAGAAAATCAATGGGCCGATTCTGATTCTTTCTGCCGACCAAGATGAACAATGGCCAGCCACAAAAATGTCGCAACAATTGATGGAGCGATTGGAGCGAAAGAACTTTGTATACTCAATAGAACACATTGTGGTGAAGGGCATGCATGTGGAGCCTCTAAATCACTTTGACAAAGTCTATGCGTTTCTGGATAGAATGAAGTGGCCGAACATCAAAAGAAAATAAGGGCATCTCTAAAAATCTTTGTTTTCTTCACCTCAACCCTTTCCCTTCTCCAAAAGAGAATAGTGGGCGGAGTTTTTAGAGATGCCCTTAATTCCAATTGCTATTTTCTCTCAACTCGTTTATATTATGAAAAAAGTATTGCTTTATATTTTCGGTACAGCTTGCATACTTATTGTATGGGCCGCCATTGTCTTTACAGGAACTATTGGCGGTTGGTTTCACCAGCCCATTACAAAAGAACATACATCCCAGTATTTCCGTGAAGCCGTTGAAACAGAACTGCATAAGCAATTCGTAGGCAACTTTGCTATGGCCACTTTAAAAGAAGGAATTGTTGGATATGAAAAATTTCATTCTGCAGGAAAGCCTGTAGATAGAAATACTGTTTTCCAAGTTTCATCATTGAGCAAGTGGATTTCCGCTAAGTGAATGGATATTCTGGAAAACAGGAAAGGTAAACACGTTCCTTTTTCCGATGTTAATACATGGACTGGTCTAAAAAATTGGAATAGGATGGGCTGTGATTATTGTGATCACAATTATTATTAGCATTGTAGGAGGTCTTCGAATGAAGTGAAAGCCAGACAGCCACCAACAAAAATTTGTCTGTAATTGCTGCGTGATGTGTAAGCTATAAGTTTTATCTTCGCTAAGTGTAAAAGTATGATTAGCATTGGGGACGCAGAAAAACGAAAAGACTCTTTGCAGGTCCATTTTTACTTTTTGAGTATGACATTCAAAGTATGAAACGTTACCAAATTATCTCTGCTTGGATATTTATCGCACTAAGTATTCTGCATACAGCGGTAGGCTTTGCATCCAATAAATCTATTTCCGAGAATGTGCTTTGGTTCTTTACCGGTGGAATGGCTCTGTTTTATGTAGGCGTGATTAATCTTATTCAAACTAAAAATCAGCGTGACTGTTTCATTAGAACCGTTTCAGTCATATCGAATCTTGTAATGACAATTTTCATCATCAACTTCGGAATTTTTAATCTCCAAAAAAATTTGGGTGACGCATCGTCCTGGTTTCTTATGTTAAATTCTGTGGCTATTTTGTTTTTGAGTATAAGAAACAGGGGTACTGAGAGAACATCTTCGTGATAGCGTTCAGGAAGTTTGTGTTCATTTGCCCTTCGTAGTTTTTCAAAGTCCCGCGACTGCATCAATACAGGTCATGAGCGCCAAGTTCACTGAATGGCATCGCAAGTACAGAACGAAGACAAATAAGGGAATAGTTCTTAATTCTGTTGTCAGGTTTTTTAACCGGATATTTTCATTGCTTACCTTTTTTTAAAACCGTTAGATTGAAAAACCTCACGGCATTTTAAAACGGCCGCTTTGGCTATTTGTCATTTGCCGATGATTTGCTGAAATTGCTTCTATAAATATTTCTCCACATACTATGAAATTTCTAGCTGCTGTTTTTTGTGTCCTCCTTGCCTTAAGCTCAGCCATAGCCGAACCGCTGCGCGTTGGCATAGCCGGGCTTACTCACAATCATGTTAATTGGATTTTGGGCCGGGCCGATCGGGGAGATATCATAATTGTAGGCATTGCTGAACCCAATAAAGAACTGGCCAAACGATTACTGGATCGGTATAAGTTACCGATGTCGCTCGTTTACAATTCGCTTGACGAAATGATCCGCAACACAAAGCCTGAAGCAGTTACTGCATTTGGTTCTATCTATGATCACCTCAGTGTAGTGCAAACTTGTGCACCACTCGGCATTCATGTTATGGTAGAGAAACCGTTAGCTGTAAGTGTTGATCATGCAAAAAAAATGGAAGCGCTTGCCAAGAAGCATAACATCCAATTGATTACGAATTATGAAACCACCTGGTATGCAACCAATCATAAGGTAAAAGAGATGGTTGATCAAAACGAGTTAGGTCAGCTGCGTAAAATGGTTGTGCGCGATGGCCATGAAGGACCGAAAGAAATTGGAGTTACGCCTGAGTTTTTAGACTGGCTTACCGATCCTAAACTAAATGGGGGCGGAGCGGTGATTGACTTTGGATGTTATGGTGCCAACCTGATTACGTGGCTCACGCATGGTAAACGACCAACATCGGTTATGGCCTTGTTGCAACAATTTAAACCCGACATCTATCCGAAGGTAGATGACGAAGCGATTATAATTTTAGAATACCCAGGCATGCAAGGCGTAATTCAAGCTTCGTGGAATTGGCCGACCGGCAGAAAAGATATGGAAGTGTATGGTGCTACCGGCTATGTGTACAGTGATAATCGCTCGAAACTTCGCATTCGGTTAAAAGGTGATAAAGCCGAGCATGAAGAAATGCTGAAAGATCGTGAGGCTCCGCTGGACGATCCGTTTGCTTTGTTGGCGGGTGTAATTGCGAAACAAATAAAACTTGAACCCTACGACTTAAGCTCGTTGGAGAACAATATGATTGTAGTTGAAATTTTAGAAGCTGCTATTCAAAGTTCTAAAACCGGGAAGAAAGTAATATTAAAGTAGGCACGGGCAATGTTTTACCAGAACACAAAGCCTTTGAAAGTGTTGATTGTAGACCCACTCGGTTGGAAGTAGGGGAATATGAAAGCTGCCGTTTTGTAAAGTGTTTTTTTAGAAATAGCGGTTAACGGATGCTAAATTTTCTGAATGTGTGTTTGACAACTGCAAATTGCATTTCGGATTTCTTCATAGTTGTGCACTTATTTACCATGTCATACGCTTCCAAAAATTTAAATTCCATCTTCAAAGAAAGCTTATTCGTTTTCACTCGCGCAGAGAGTTCCCGAAACGGGTAACTCTGTGGGCAAATGAACTAGCCAGCATTGGTTGAAAATAGGAGCTATTTTTTTGAGCACCTCTATAGTGCAAGCCCTATTTCTTCTCGACCACTTCGATATCCAACTGCTGTATCAACGCTTCTTTCTCGGGCGTGAGCGTAAAAAATATTGATACGTTTTTGTTTTTACCTTCTAGTGTAAAACTTCCACGCAGTTGATTTTGAGGAATCAGTCCGGTAGTCTTACCAATAGTACCCGCTTCTTCAAAAAATTTTTGAGTGGCTGCCTTTCGCCTTTCAAGCGATTCATCTAAAAAGAAATTCTCGGCAAAGATTTTAGTTTGATCTTTATTCCAGTTTGGAAGCATGGCAATGAGTTCGGCCTGCCTCTGCAATAATATTTCTGTTGGTGCCAAAGCTCTTGGTTTTAATCCGGCAAGGGAAATTAATGTATCTAATGCAATGGCATTAGCCGCACTGGGTGCGCCATAGGTGTGATTGCTGAATGACACAATCCCAATTCCATACTCTGGATAGATTCGCCACTCACTACCGAAGCCTGGCAAGCCACCACTGTGCGAAATGCGAACAACTCCGTTACAATCTTTCCGCCAACCCAATCCATAGCCATACCCAACAGCCACCGCACAGTTTTCACCACTCCGGGTTTTTGCATCTGTAAATAAATTGTTGAAGCGCCAAGGCTGATGCATTTCACGAATGGAACTTCTGCGAACAGGACCAGTCTCGGTTTCGTTTCGGGCTGGCCATGCACTTAAGTGGAGAGCTATGTATTTACTAAAATCTTCAATGGAACAAATTAATCCACCCATGGCACCGTAAGCACCATCGTGCAAAAGTGGAATGGACACCCATTGATCGGTTTGCCATTCGTACCCAAGTGCCAGTTGATCGCCAAGCACGTCATCATATTCCCATTTGGAATCATTCATGCCAATAGGTTTCATAATATTTTCGGTTATGTATTGTTGATAGGGTTCGCCCGACACAATGCGAATGATTTTACCAAGCAACGCAAAACCCAGGTTGCTATATTCAAATGTCACTCCGGGTACATTCGAAAAGGAAATTCCCGCTGCAAGTGTATTTAATAACTCTTCATCAGTGGCATCTAATTGCCGATCGCCCCACGGATTATCTTCCGGAAAGCCAGCCGACATGGTGAGTAGATTTTGTATCGTGATTGGTGGGGCATCAGTAGTAAGTGCTCCGGCTTTATTTATTTCAGGAATATATGTCGAAACCGGATCGGTTAAACTCAACTTACCTTCATCGCGAAGTTTTAAAATTGCCATCGCTGTAAAGCTTTTACTCATCGATGCAATTCGGAATAATGATTTGGAAGTAGCGGCTGTGTTACTCGCCAGGTTGGCCGTGCCAACACTATTTGAGTAGATCAGTTTACCACCGGCCACAATGCCATACGTGATTGACGGAAAATGATTTTTCTCAGCATAATCGTGATAGATTTTATCAACAATGGGGGAGAGCGCTTGAAGTTTTACAAAGGCGGAGGTATCAGAAAAGTTTGGCACCGAATAGCGCTGGGTAGAACGAGTCACTTGTTCCGAGCTTTGTTTGTTTTGTTTGGTTTCTTTGGATGCCGGTGAGGTGCAGCCCATTAAAAGAATAATGGGTAAGGCGAAGAGTTTGTTCATTTTAGGCTATTTGGGTAATCATTAAAAGTAGGTATTTTCTAGTGGGTTTACTGACTGGCTCCTGATTTTCTAAAAAACATTTCCACCGGTTTGTTGTAGTAACCCGCCTTCGTGCGTTAGTTTCGCAATCAATATCATTAAGATTCTATGTCTGACTCCCGTTTATTCAAAGCTGCCAACATTAGTGTAATTCTTGTTGTGGTAATAGCTGCGCTTCTTTTTTTTAAAGATATTTTAAAACCATTAACCGTAGCGTTGATGGTGTGGTATATTATTCGGGCGTTGCAAAGTTTTATTGGAAGCATAAAAATAAATGGCCACAAGGCGCCCCGTTGGCTAAGCGGTACGTTGAGTGTTGCATTTATTTATTTAATTCTACAGGTAACTATAAACCTGATAGTAGAAAACCTGACTCAGATATTAACGAATTACAAAACCTATCAGCAAACTTTTGAAATATTTTTTCAAAATATTAGCGACTTTATTGGGGTTTCTGATTTGAAAACGCGGATGGTGGGAAGCCTTCAAGGAATAAATCTTCAGGCTTACCTCAATAGTATGTTAAGCAGTCTTACAACTATTCTAAGTAATTTAATCATCGTGTTAATCTACCTTGTTTTCTTGCTACTGGAAGAAGTTTCCCTCAAGAAGAAAATGACGAAACTTTTCAGTAATGCGCCTGCCTTAACTCGCTTTCGTGCAATCAGTGATCAAATCTTTACGTCTACAAACAAATACATTACTCTTAAAACTTATGTGAGTTTACTAACGGGCGTATTGAGCTATGTAGTTTTAGTAATCATTGGTGTAGACTATGCATTTCTTTGGGCGTTCCTGATTTTTCTTTTCAACTACATTCCTTATGTGGGTTCTTTGATAGCCACCGTGCTGCCGGCTCTTTTTGCAATTCTGCAGTTCGGATCGTTCTGGCCATTTTTATGGGTGCTGGTTTTTGTTGAAGCCGTTCAACTTGTAGTGGGCAATTACATTGAGCCAAAGATTATGGGTAAGTCACTCAACTTAAGTCCGCTGGTGGTTTTGATTACACTTTCCTTCTGGGGCTACCTGTGGGATATTTTAGGAATGGTTATTTCCGTACCCATTACTTCAATCATGTTGATTGTGCTGGCTCAGTTTCCCAGTACCCGAAATATTTCTATCATGCTTTCAGAAAATGGCGAGATTGATGATCTGGTTGTAGAGAATTTGCCACAGGAAGAGAAAAATTAATCTGCACTTTTACGCAACGATAACCGGTGTTATTCATACCTGTATAATACGATGAACCTTATCGTCCGCTTAGTTTACAATTACTGCAGTATTCATAACTGCATAATAAAGAACCACCTTTCGAAACGTGTTTGATTGCATAAATTCTCCACGGGATATCCAAACCATACCTCCTTTTTTTACAGGTGTATCAGAACCAATTTGAGTAGAAGACTCAATGGTTTTAGTGCAAGACGAACTAATTGATGCTAGCAGAGTGAGTATGACTCTATGATTGAATAAGTTTTTCAAACTTGTTAGTTATAAACAATTATAGTTGGAGCACGCACAAATGAACCTGTATTTTTTACTCTCAAATTTTGTTTGAATCCAAAAACAAATTGATTGCTTCCGTATTCATCATTTGGGATAAACGTCATCTTAAGTTCTATCGTTCCGAAGATAAGGTTTTCATTTCGGGTTCTTAACCCCGCACTAATGCCCACAAAATTATTTCTTCGGCCTTCGCATGTGGCACATCGGGTAGTAGCCAGATCGAGTGCCGTAAAGGGCGCAAATCGAAACCCAAAAACTGTCCAGGGAGTAAATAGAACGGCTTCCGTATGAATGGTCAATCGCCTGTTAGCCTCAAGGCTGTCCGTGCTAAATCCTGGAATATCCCGGCTGCTCAGCGACAGCCAGTCGCCCACGACCCGATTAGCTAAATGCGTATACGTGGTAGAGATTGAATTTCTCATTTTATATTTTCCGAATTGCAGTAAGCGAGTGTTATACTTTATTCCGCCATCAAATACTTTGTCTTCAATCTGGTTGTTATACAAATAGCCGCCTGCCTGAAAGTTGACTGTATAGAAATCTCCTTGCTTGTTGGCAAATGAGTAACTGACGTTGAAGCCGGTATAGAGCCTTGCTTTTTCAACTTCACGCACATAGCCACCGGTTGCACTCATCGAAAAACCATAAGGGACATCTTCGGTTCTTCCAAATCCAAAAATATACCGGGTTTTGTAAAAATTCTGTCTGTAAAGACTGAATTCACCAAGGTAGGCAGTTGAGTTATTATAAATTAATGATTCCTTTAATGCAGGCTGATTAGGACGCTCATTGAAGTAATAATCAAATGCACGAAAGGCCAGGAACTGCCGATTCCGTTGCCGAGCTTCTTTTTTTATCCCGATGTTATATCCAATCCAGGTATCAACTATTTTATAGCCATAATCAATGAACGCTGAATCGGGTTTTGTGAATGAATTTTTGCTCCAGTTACGACTGATTTCTAAACCCCCAGCTATTCTTGAATAAGAAGATACCAGCGGACGGGAAGCTCTGGCTATGAATGCATATTCATTCTCTTCACCCAAACTTAAGCCTGAATTGATTTGAGTATAAATCATCTCGAGATTTGTTAGACTCCCCAGAATACTACTTTTTTGAAAGACAGCGGCATAGCCAAATTTTGGTTTACGATCCTGGTCAAGCAGCATCGTAAATCCAATTCCTTGACCAAGCCCACCTAAATTCGCATTGTAGATACTTACCTTGGGAGCGTTAGGAAAGCTTCCACCAGCGGTGGCGCCAAGACTAAATATGTCTCGCGTTATTACTCGCAAATCAACCGAGTCAGTTCCTTCTACAGGTTCAACTACAATGCGACTATCAAGAATAAAAGCTTTATCTCGAAGGAAACGTTCATTATCGGCAAGTTGAACAGGGTTTAAAGGTTGATTTGGCTCAATAAAAAGATGCTCTCGAATTGTTCGCTGCCGGGTATCTGTGTGAATGGTATTGGCTACCTTAGCAACCGTATTCATTACTTTTTTTGTGCTATCATAGATAGAGCTTTCAAAACCTATTTGCTCGATATTAATGTTGCGGATTATTTTGCCTGCGAACTTTTCGAAGCTATCAACACTTTTAACATTGACTATCGTGTCGCCCGGATTGGTTGAGATAAGCTTCAATCCCTCCTTAAATGCCCTTTTATGGATACGCTCTTTGTTAATTGAATCCTTCTTCACCTGCGCATGAGCCTGAAAGGAAATCGCTATGGCACTTAGAACAAGGATAATTTTTTGCAATTTGAAATTAGTTTTTTACAAAGATCACATTTTACTGTCAATGATTGATAGCGTGTGTAAAGTGCCCACGGATATGGAATATAGGGTTGATGAGTTGCATCTTTTGAAAAAAAAGAGGCCCTGAATTTTTAGAGCCTCTTTCAGTTAATTTATGAGTGGCTGATGATTACCGCACGGCAATGCCGAAGCCGACATTCAACATGTTATACTTTGATAAAGTATAATCTCCATGAAGTGTAAACACAGCAAACTTCAACCGGATTCCTCCGGTTGCCCGCACTCCTGTAGTCGAGAAATCAAGGTTTACTGGATCAGTTGCATCTACAGTACCATCTTCATCCAAGTCATAGGTTCCTTTCATGGCTAAGTTTGATTTTGCAATATTATAACCAACACCACCATACACAGTAAGGACTGAAATTTTCTTAGAGATTAAAACTTGAATGGTTGTAGAGTTAAATTCTATTTCAGCACGTTGATTTGCTCCCGCTGTTGCATTTATCTTTTGTTCAGCCTTCATGTGGGTATAGCCAACAAATGCAGAAAGATCAAACGGAAGCGCTTTTACGCCCGGTATATATTGTTTTACATCATGCATAACACCAATTCCAAAAAGATTAAATTTTAAATCGCCTGCGGTTAGTGTAGGTGCGAATCTTATTTTTAAATCAAACCCCTTTGGAAGCCCAATTCCTAAATTATAAATGGGTACAGGTAATGCATTGGCAATTTTAATAGCATTTTTTAAATCGAGACCGGGTGGGCCATTAAATGGTTGGTTAGTACCTACTTGATATTTAGAGGTTCTATCAGGTCCAAAAATGGTCGGTACGCTGGCACTACCCGTTTGCTTATCAATCGGCATATTATCATACTCTACCAGTTTTACATCTTTTAATTTAGTATTGTCCACTAAGAAGAACTGATCCCCGGTTGGCACATAAACAAGCGTTGCGCTAACTGTAAAATCAACGCCCAGCGTTTTGTGAACCTTTGCGGTATTATACCAGCCTTGATTTAACCCGTTACCGATTCCATTCATAACTGGTGTTACATAACCCTCAACGAGATAGCCTGCATCTTTAAGGCTTCCTTTAAGGATGTCGCCAATCCCATCTTGCGCATAAATAACATAGGGTTTGCTTGCAAGGCTTAGCAGCAGAATCAAGGCAATAGACTTGTAAATTTTAATCATAAAGGGTTGGTCAATTGTTGAAAAATACGTATCAATTCTAATTTAGCAAAATTGGTAAACCTATTTTAAGCAAGTTGACAAGAATTGAACATTTCGGGAAAGATAATAGCCCTTTATAGAAACAAACAAAAGCCTGATCGCATTGATCAGGCTTTATAAAATGGCGTTCACTAATTCTAATTGCTTTTACGGATGTCGACTCTTCCAAACACAATCCCTTTATTGATATAGGAAGTGCCTGTTACATCTATTTGCGGCTCACCGAAAGCACTAATTCGCACTTCATCCGAAGCATTTACAGTCAATCTGCCTTCGCCATAAATAGTTGTTGAAACGGTTGAGCTGGTAAGCGCGCGGGTATTGATTCTATTTTCGCCATAAAGTCTGTAGCGTTGATGGTCGGCTCTTCCTTCTTTGATTTTTATTTTATTCTCACCGTAAACAACAGCTTTTAATTTTTGCGTGTAAAGCGACTCAAGTGTTATTTCAGCTTCGCCATATACTTTGAGCTTAAACTTTTCATTCTCTAATCTGGATAAGCAAGTAACCTCTTGTTCACCACGAACTTCTAAGGCTTTAAGATATGTATAGGTAACGAAAGCAGTTACTTCTGCATGACGATAGATGCTCATCTTGGAATTATAATCATACGTGCGTTCTTGCTTTTCAAAAATGCGTGCATTATCCAGATAGAGATGGA
>Ga0209591_10003532_pt1 | contig 18114 bp, 16 predicted proteins | sample MAT01_FD_187207 | JGI IMG/M metagenome (GOLD analysis project Ga0209591, IMG submission 187207) | Freshwater microbial communities from Lake Fryxell liftoff mats and glacier meltwater in Antarctica - MAT-01 (SPAdes) (version 2) | ecosystem: Environmental > Aquatic > Freshwater > Ice > Liftoff... | reverse complement strand
GCGGACGGATCGGGAACCTACGCACGCGGCGAGTGTACGGGAGCGCGACCGGCCCGCGAAAGCGCGCGCTGGCGCGGAAGTGCGTGCGAGTCGTGAGCTCCGCGCACATGACACCGGGCAGAGCGCACCGGTGCCCGTCGCGTGAGGCCGCGCCCTGCGCTCCGGACGCCGGGATCGAGGCGCCGGGATCCCGGGCGAGCAAGAAATGTCCGCGCGGGAAGCGCGGCGCGAGAAGCTGGGCCTCGAAATGCACGCGCCGCGAGTCCGCGGCGCCAGAGAAACACCGCGCCGCGAGTCCGCGGCGCCAGAGAAACACCGCGCCGCGAGTCCGCGGCGCCCGACAAGCCCGACAAGCTCGACAAGCCCGACAAGCCCGATGCCGCGAGTCCGCGGCGCCCGACATGCACAACGCCGCGAGTCCGCGGCGTTGGATGAGGAAGAGATGGTGGAGGCGGCGGGAATCGAACCCGCGTCCCGGCTGCCCTGATCAGGGGGCGTCTACGTGCGTGTCCTGCAGTTGGTTCTCGTCCCCGAGCCGCCCACAGGCAGGCCGCTCGGATCCAAGCTCCGGTATGTTCTCGCCGGTCCGCGCCGAAGCGCCGCTCGCCGGCCAGCCCTCTAGTGGCGTTTCCGCAGGGCCGAAGGCACTCCCCGCGGGAACGGCGGTCTGATTTCTCAGGCCGCGAGCGAATAGTTGTTGGCATGCAATGCCGCCCCAAGTGGATTTTACGGGGTGACTCGAGATCCCCGGCACGCAACCCGAAGTCGAATGCACCCGGTCGAGACCGGTGCGCCCCCACTCGTTTGCCCCGACACTCTAACACGTCCGACCCGCGAGTTCAGTCGGGTTCTCCGGACGAGACCCAATCGGCCCCGTCGCGCACGGGCTGGCTCGATCTCAGCGCCAGCTCTCAGCGCCGGCGCGACATCGCTCGGTCGATCTCGCGCTTGTCCTCGCGCTCCTTCGTGGCGGCGCGCTTGTCGTAGACCTTTTTGCCGCGGCACAGGCCGAGGTTCAGCTTCACGCGGCTGCCCCGGAAGTAGAGCGACAGCGGGACCATGGTGATCCCCTTCTCCTTCGCCGCTTCGTGCCAGCGCGCGATCTCGCGCTTGTTCGCGAGCAGCTTGCGCTCGCGTCCCGGCTCGTGGTTGTGGACGTTCCCCTGCTTGTACTCGGGGATGTGCGACTTCATGAGCCACAGGCCCGTGCCGCGCACCATCGCGTAGGCCTCCTGGATGGAGCCGCCGCCGCCGCGCAAGCTCTTCACCTCGGTCCCGGTCAACAGGATCCCGCACTCGAGCTCCTCGAGGAGCTCGTATTCGAACCGCGCCTTGCGGTTCTCGGCGATCTTGCGGATCTCGACCGGTTTTTCGGACATTCGGACGGGAGCGTAGCACGCGCTTGAGTCCAGACGGCGGGAGGTCGATGCTCGGAACCATGACGAGCCGAGCTCCCGACCCCACCGACCTCCTCCAGGAAGCCCTCGACGCCGCGCCGGGAGGATTCGTCGAGCTGCGCTGGCACAAGAAGCAGACGCGCGGGATCTCGGTCGAGAAGGGTCGCGTCGACAACGCGACGGCTTCGGAGCACTCGGGGGTCGGCGTGCGCGTCCTGGAGCAGGGCACGTTCGGCTTCGCGAGCACGGACCGGTTGGAGAAGGGCTCGATCGTCCGCGCCATCGGCGAAGCGCGCGCGGCAGCTCGCGCCTCTTCGCGCGCGCGGCGCGAGCGCGTGCCGGACTTCCCGAGCGTCACGCTGGCGCGTGGCAAGTTCGACGCTCCGGGCGTAGACGCGACGCTGGCGCGGCCGATCGAATCGGCGCTCGAGATGCTGCTCGAGGTCGAGCGCGGCGCGCGCGCCGGTTCGTCGCGCGTGACCAGCGCTTCCACCGCGTACGCCGAGATCTACGAGGAAAAGGGCATCGTCACGAGCGACGGCGCCAAAGTCTGGACGCGCACCGTGCGTCCCGAGTTCCGCGTGATCGCGATCGCCGCGAAGGGCGGCGAGATGCAGCGCGGCGCGGAATCGGTCGGCGTCACGGGCGGATGGGAGTGCCTGTTCGAGTCGAAGAGCCCGGCGCAACTGGCCGAGAAGGCCGCGAAGCAGGCCGTGGATCTCCTCGACGCGGGCTACCCCGAAGGCGGGCGCACGAAGGTGCTCTTGTCGCCGGCGCTCGTCGGACTGCTCACGCACGAAGCGGTCGGTCACACGGTCGAAGCCGACTTCGTGGCGTCGGGCTCGTGCGCCGCGGGACGCCTCGGCACGCGCGTCGCGTCGGACCTCGTCACGCTGTGCGATTCGGGCGCGAGCGAGTACAGGGACGGCGCGGGCGGCACGCTCGCGGTGGACGACGAAGGCGTCGCGACGCAGCGCACGACCGTCATCGAGAAGGGTTTCCTGCGCTCGTACCTGCACGACCGCGAGAGCGCCGCGCGGATGGGCGTGGCGCCGACGGGCAACGCGCGCGCGTGGGAGTACGACGACGAGCCGCTGATCCGCATGCGCAACACCTACATCGCGCCGGGCACGTCGCAACTCGACGAGATGATCGCGGGCGTCGACGACGGCTACTTGCTCGACGGCGCGTCGAACGGCCAGGCCGATGCGAACGGCGAGTTCATGTTCGGCACGCGCGAGGCCTACCGCATCGTGCGCGGCAAGAAGGGCCCGCTGCTGCGCGGCGTGAACATCTCGGGGAGCGCGTTCGACGTGCTGCAGACGGTCGACGCGGTCGGCGCGGACTTCCGCTGGGACCTGGGATCGGGACACTGCGGCAAAGGCCAGCCCGCGAAGGTCGACGCCGGCGGTCCGTGGCTGCGTTGCGAGGTCCTGCTGGGCGGGAGGAAGGCCTGATGAGCACGACGACGGAACGTTCGCGCGCGACGGAGACGCTGTCGCAGCGCGAGCGCGAACTCGAACTCCTCGCGCGCTGTGAAGCTCTCGTGTCCGAAGCGCTGCGCGCCGGCGCGGACGAGGCCGAGGCGTTCGCGAGCTACGCGCAGAAGGCCGCGGCGACGTTCGAGAAAGGCGACCTCAAGCTGGCGCACGTGGACGAGGGCACCACCATCGGCTTGCGTGTGTTCCGGCATCAGCGACTCGGCTTCGCGGCGACGAACCAGGTCGACGCCGCGTCGCTCGCGTCGGCCGCGCGCAACGCGGTCGCCTTGGCCACGGCTTCGCCGGCCGATCCCGCGAACCGATTGCCGGACGCGCGACCGATCGTGGAGTTGCCGACGCTCGTGCATCCAGGCCTCGCGCGGCTCGGCATCGAGGAAGCCGTCGACTACGGCCACGCGCTGGTCACGCGCGCGCAGCAATTCGACGCGCGGCTCTCGGTCGACGGCGCGAACGCCAGCGTGTCGCGCGTCGCGCAGGCGATCCACACGAGCCGCGGCGTGCGCGCGGCCGAGTCGGACGCGATGATCTCGCTCTCGATCTCAGGGATGGCGCTCGAGGGCGCGGACGTCGGCGGATTCCACTACGCGAGCGACGCGATCCGCGATCCGGCGCGCGCCGAGAGCGCGCTGAAGTCGCTCGTCGACGACTTCGCGCGCACGAGCGTCGGGAACCTCGCCGCCCAGCGCGCTCCGACTTCGTACCAGGGACTCGTCCTGTTCTCGCCCGACGCGTTCCTCGACCTGTTCGTCGCGCCGGTGCTGGCCGCGTCGAGCGCGATCGCGGTGCAACGCGGCCGCAGCGCGCTCGGCCAGCGCCTCGGCGAGCGCATCGGCGCGGCGGGCTTCTCGATCCACGATACGCCCGGCGACCGCGATCTCGCTGGCGCCGCGAGCTTCGACCGCGAGGGCCAGCCGGCGCGCACGTTCGCGCTGGTCGAGGACGGCTGGCTGCGCGGCTGGATGTACAACGCCTACGCGGCCGCGGTGGAGAACCGCGCGTCGACCGGCCATGCGCGCGGCGGCGCGCGCGGCGTCCCGGGCCTCGGCGCGCACGCGATCGCGGTCGCGAGCGGCACGGGCGGCTCGCGCGAGGACTTGCTCGGCGCGCTCGGACGCGGACTGCTCGTGCAGCGCTTCTCGGGCTCGGTCGATCCCGCGTCGGGCGACTTCTCCGGTGTCGCCAAGTCGTCGCGCTGGGTCGAGGGCGGGCGCGTGAGCGGTCCGCTGCGCGAGACGCTGATCTCGGGGAACGCCTACCAGCTCCTGGCCCGGATCGTGGCGCTGGGCAGCGAGTCGGAGCGCGTGGACGGCAGCGCGCGCGCGCCCTGGGCGCTCGTCGACGGGCTGACCGTGACGGCCGGCTGATCGCGCGCGACGGGGTTGACCGGGCCTGGATCGGTCGTTAGCTTCCGCGCCCTCGTTATCCGGGCCCGGGTGGCGGAATTGGCAGACGCGCTAGGTTCAGGTCCTAGTTTCCTTTACCGGAATTGGGGGTTCGACCCCCCCCTCGGGCACCACGACGCACGCTCCGGCGCGGAGGACTTCACTCCGGCCGGAGGCCCCCGACCCGCACGCCCGACGAGGCGGACGGGTCGGTGCGTTTCCGGACCGATCTACGTCCCCCGCCCAGCCACCACCAGGTCCGCACGGTAGAAGCCGAGATGCTCGCCCTACTCGACGTAGAGGCGTCGCTCCAGGCCGTCGCCGACAACGAGTGGTTCGGGAACCCCGTCTCGGCCTGGATCCGCGCCGCGACCGTGCTGGTCGCGACGTTCCTCGCGCTCGAGATCGCGAGGCGCCTGATCGTGGCCCGCCTCGCCATCGTCGCCGCGCGGACCGTGACGGACCTCGACGATCTCGTCGTCGACCTGATCCAGCGCACGCAGCGTTGGTTCCTGTTCCTCGTCGCCTTCTACGTCGCGCACCACTTCATCGCGTGGCCCGCGCCCGCCGTCGACGGCAGGGTCGATGGCGCCAGCACGTGGGCAGCGCGCATCGGGACGGCGCTGAACCTCGGTGCGTGGATCCAGGTCGGCCTGTGGGGTCGCGGGGCGCTCCAGTACGGGATCGGCCGCATGGTGCGTGGCCGCGGAACCGAGGATGCCGGCAGCGCGATGGGCGTCTCCGTCCTCGCGTTCGTCGGCTCGCTCGTGATGTGGTCGCTGATCCTCTTGCTGTGCCTCGAGGCGCTGCACGTCAACGTGAACTCGCTGATCGCGAGCCTGGGCGTCGGCGGCATCGCGGTGGCACTCGCGGCGCAGAACGTGCTCGGCGACCTGTTCGCCTCGATCGCGATCCTGCTCGACAAACCCTTCGTCGTCGGCGACGGCATCCAAGTCGGCGATTTCAACGGGACCGTCGAGCGCATCGGCGTCAAAACGACGCGCTTGCGCAGCATCAACGGCGAGGAGATCGTGATGGGCAACAGCGATCTGATCTCGAGCCGCATCCGCAACTTCAAGCGTCTGGAGGAGCGCCGCGTCATCACCCAGATCGGCGTCGAGTACGCCACGCCGATCGCGCAGGTCGAGGCGATCCCGTCGATGCTCGCGGAGATCGTCGGGCACGTGCCCGACACGCGCTTCGACCGCGCGCACTTCACGGGTTTCGGCGACTCGGCGCTGAAGTTCGAGCTCGTGTACTTCGCGCAGAAGCTCGACTACGGCTCGATGATGGACCAGCAGCAGGCGGTGAACCTGGAGATCCTGCGGCGATTCGAAGCCGAGAAGATCCAGTTCGCGTTCCCGACGCAGACGATGCGCGTCGTCTCGTCGGGGGCACCGGGAGCAATGGGATCCATGGGCGGACCGGGCAGTGGCCCGCACGGCACGATCACGCTGGGCTCCTCGGGCACGCTGGGCTCCTCGGGCACGGTCGGCTCTTAGGCCACGGTCGGCACCTCAGGCACGGTCGACTCCTCGGGCGGCAGCTGAACTAGCGCGCCACGAGTACCGACAGCGCGCCGCGTCGATTCTTCCTCGGCCCGATCTCCGATTCCTACGCGCGCTCTCAGAACGAGTTGTCGTCGGGGTAGTTCGAAATCGAGATCACCAGGATGACGACGATCATCACGACGATGCCGATTCCGACCCAACCGATGAGGCCCAGCGCGAGCATCACCGACCCTGCCCGCCCGGTGCGCGGTAGATGAGCACGGCGCGCTCGCCCATCTCGCCCGGCAGACGGTGTTCGCAGACGGTGTCGAGCTTGAAGCCCAGACGCTCGGCCTCGCGCTCGGCCGCGCGCACCTCGCGCGACCAGGACGGCCCCTTCAGCATCACGAGGTCCTTCAGCGCGTGGCGGACCTTGCGCAGCGTGCGCACGTTCTCGCGCACCGAGCTCACGGCGCGCATCAGCACCACGTCGGCGTGGAACTTGGCCAGATGGTCCTCGCCGCGCGCACACACGGCCTTGGTGTTCTTCAGCGGGAGTTGCGCGATCGCAGCCTCGAGGAAGTTGACCCGCTTCTTGGTCGAGTCGAGCACGGTCATGCGCGTCTCGCGCTCGGCCAGCGCGATCGGCAGGCCCGGGAAACCCGCGCCGGAGCCCAGGTCGAGGACGACCTTGCCGAACAGCGGCACGTACTGCGTGACGCGCCACGAATCGAGGTAGTGCTTGGCCGCCATCTCGCGCGGTTCCACGATCGCGGTCAGGTTGACCTCGCGATTCTGCTCTTGCAGGTAGCGCGCGTGCAGCGCGTAGGCGTCGAGGACGCGCGGCTCGATGTCGATCCCCTGGAACGCCCACTCGAGAGCCGCGCGCAGTTCGTCGAGGCTCGAGATCGGCGAGTCGGGCTTCCCAGCCAGGTCGTCGACCTCGACCGGCCCTTCGGGTTCGAGCGCGACGGCTTCGACGCCCGCCTCACCCACCAAGCCTGCCTCGCTCACCCTCTCGGGCGCGATCCTGTCGGGGACCACAGCCTCCCCCGCGGGCGGGATCGCGGCCGTGCCCGGCGTCGCCGGCTTCTCGTCGGGATCCGGTTCTCCAGGACCGGACCCGCGTCGGGCTCTCTTGGGCATCGAGCGTGACCTGTGCGGCGGGGATGCCGCGGGCAGGCGGCGGGTTCGACGGGGGGCCTCGCTCGCGGCGCGAACGAGATGCGGACTGGCAGGCCAGGAAGGATTCGAACCTTCAACCTACTGATTTGGAATCAGTCGCTCTAACCGTTGGAGCTACTGGCCTGTGAGAGGGTGAGGGAGGGTACTCGCCGCGCGTGGAGAGGACAAGACGGCCAGTAGGCTCGGGCACCGTCGGATCGCTACAGTGCGCGGCGTAGATGACCCACCGCTCCGCCTCGAGTCCCCACGATTCCTCCGCGCCCGGCCCCGAGCCGCGCGCACTCCCCGCGGGACACGCTCCACGCGTGATCTCGGCCGACTCGATCCCGCGCGACGCGCTCGACGCGGACGCGCTGCGCGTCGTCGCGCGTCTCGAGCGCGAGGGTTTCGAGGCCTACCTCGTGGGCGGGTGCGTCCGCGACCTCCTGGTCGGGCGCACACCGAAGGACTTCGACGTCGCGACGAGCGCGCATCCGCGCCAAATCAAGCGGCTCTTCCGCAACGCGCGCGTCATCGGTCGCCGGTTCAAGCTCGTGCACGTCGTCTACGGCCAGCACATCGTCGAGACGGCGACGTTCCGCGCCGACCCGCTGTCGACCGAAGCGGAGTGCGCGGAGCCCGATCTGGACGATAACGGTCTCGAGCGCGAGTCCGAGGACTCGGGCGAGGCGCTGGACGACTTGCTCATCACCGAAGACAACGAATTCGGCACCGCGGAACAGGACGCGCGCCGGCGGGACTTCACGGTGAACGGGCTCTTCCTCGACCCGCTGCGCAACGTGATCCTCGATTACGTCGGGGGCATCGACGACCTCGAGCGCAACGTGCTGCGCACGATCGGAGATCCGAAGAAGCGCATGGCCGAGGATCCGGTGCGGATCCTGCGCGCGATCAAGTTCGCTACGCGCCTGGGCTTCCGCATCGACGAGCGCACGTGGGAAGCCATGATCGCCAGCGCGCCGCGCCTCGCGCGCTCGGCACCCCCGCGCGTGCTGGAAGAGGTCTTGCGCTTGATGCGCAGCGGCACTGCGCTGGGCTCGTTCCGCATGCTGCGCGCGTGCGGCGCGCTGCGCGTCGTGCTGCCCGCCGTCGATCAGTTCCTGGGCGAGCCCGACGATGCCTCGACGCAACCGCGCGCGGAGACGTTCTGGCGCTTGCTCGAAGCGCTCGACAACGACGTGCACCAGGGTTTCGTGCCCACGAGCGCCGTGTGCATCGCGCTGCTCTACCTGCGCATCATCGAGCGCGAGGCCGATCCCGCGACGCGCGAAGGTCAAGGCGTTCCGCCTGACCTCCTGACGGTGACGGGCGAAGTGCTCGAGCCGATCGCGTTCCACACGCGCCTGCCGCGCAAGGACACCGCGCGCGCGCGCCGCATCATCTTCCAGCAGCGGCGCTTCACACAGGTCGCGACGAAGCGCTTCCGTCCGCTGCTCTTCCTGCGCAGCGAGGACTTCCCCGAAGCGCTCGAGCTCTACCGACTGCGCGTCGCCGCGCGCGGACAGGGCTGGGATTTGTACGAGGGCTGGCGCGACCGCTACCGGCGGCTGCTCTCCTCGCCGCCCAGCGAGGTCGAGGCGGAGTTCGGTCCGGAGCCCGAGCCCGCACCACGCCGTGGTCGCCGCCGCGGTCCGCCGGCGGGCGGACGGGCCTAGTCGACGCCCTTCGAGAGCGCGAGAGTGCCTCGGGCTCGCGCACGCCTCCTCTGGTTCCGCGACCAGAACTCCACCGCCCGGTCAGCGATGCCGGGGTAGATTTCGACCGGTTCGGATGGTGCCCGCCCTTCCGGGGACGCCGACAGACCTTCGAGGCCCAAATGGACCGGGTGCGCCGTGGCAATGCGGTGGCTGCGGTGCGCGAGAAGCCCGGTGAAGGTGTGTGGCTGGCGACCCCGCGCGGGGAAGGACGGGTCCTCTCCCAGGCAACTGGACGAGCCGCCAGGCCGGCGGGGTGAAACTCCCCGCTGGCCCGGCCCCTAACCCCACCGGGGGCGGTTCCTCAGGCGGGACCGCCCCCGGTTCCAGGGCGCTTCCGAGCGCGCCAGCGCAGGACGAGGAAGCTCGCCAGCGCGACCGCGGCGCCGAGGAACGCGGCGTACGCGGCGCGCGAACCCTCCGTCGGCTCGATCGCGTCGGCCGTTTCCGCGCCCCCCGTCATCGGCGTCGCCAGCGGGGTCGGGACGACGCTCGACGGCGGCGACGCGAGGCTCGGTGCCACGACCTCGACGTAGCGGCCCGGCGGCCGCGGGTCGAAGTACGCGAAGTCGACGCCCTCGATCCGCTCGTCGCCGGGCGTCGAGCGCGCCAGGTCGTACGTGATCGTACGGCGCGCGCGACCGCGATCGTCGAGGACTCCCAACACGCGATAGCCGGGGAAGCTCGCCGCGTCCGGCACGGTCGCGAGGGACAGATCGCCTTGCCCTTGGAGCACGAGTTCGTAGCGCGCGCTCGCCGCGCCGGCCTCGATCCGTGCTTCGATCCGGAATTCCCCCACGGCGCCGCTGAAGTTCGCCGGTCGTACTTCCTCGGGCAGCGGCGCGATCTCGATCTCGAGCCCGCGTCCGACCACGTACGCGTCGCGCCGTTCCGTCGGCGTGCGCCCGTTCACGAAGTCCTCGGTGAACGCTGTCGCACGTGCGAAGTGGAGACGCGGGCTCGCGAGACGCAGCGTCCCCGGCGCGCGCTCGATGCGGCGCACGTCGAGTGCGTAGACGCGGAACGTGCGGCCGTTCACGCTGCGATCGGGCAATCGGCGCGCGAGCGCGAGCCGGTCGTTGCGCGCGACCGAGACCTGCGACTCGCGCGCGAGCTCGACGAACGCGCGCGTCAGCTCCAGCGATTCGGCGTCGTCGAGCCAGTCGGCGGCGATCTGCACCGGCACGTCGAGCTGGCGGCGGAAGAGCGGGATCACGCTCTCCAGCAGGAACTCGGCGTCGAGGCCGAAGCGCACCTCGATCGCGAGCAGCTCGCCCACGAAGGCCGTCGTGCGCGCGCTTTCGACCTCGACGAAGACCGGTGCCGTGCCCGACTCGTCCACGGCGGTGCTCGATCCCAGCCAGTCGGCCGGCGCGAGGACTTCGCTGTCCGGCGCGGTGCCCGCGGGTGCCACGGGCGGCAGGCGCAATCCGGATCCCTGCGGGGGTGAGAATCCGCTCGCCGCGGGGCCGCTCGCCGCGATGCCGTGCGGCGCGATGCCGTGCGCCGCGATGCCGTGCGCCGCGTTGCCGTGCGGCGCGAGCGCGGCAGCGGACGCTGCGACGACGAGCACGCTCTCACGGATCGACCTCAGCGCGGCGCGCACGAACGGATCAGTCGCGAGCGGACGGCGTGAGGGACGGCATGCGGACCTTGTAGTGGAATGCCGACCAGCCCTCTACACCCCGCTCACTCGCTCGCGCCGCTGGCCGGAGTTCGCGCGCAGCGAAGCCTGCGGCTCACTCGCGGCGCGGGCGGGCTCACTCGCGGCGCGGGCAGGCTCACTCGCGGCGCGGGCAGGGCCGTGGATCCGGGCCGAATTCGCGCGTCGAGCGCGCGCCGGCCGCGACGCGCTCGCGCGGGCGTCGCTACGATGCGCGCCTCGTGATCGCAGGCCTCCTCCTCGTGTTGTCGACGAGCGTCCTCGCTGGACCGACGGCCGCCGTCCGCCCCGAGGACCAGAAGCCCGCGCCGATTCCGGGGAAGTCCGGCGGGGCTCCGTCGCCCGCGGTCGTCGACCAGGGGCCCGCCACCGACTCCGCCACCGAAGCTGCGACCGACCGAGCGCGGCGCGCGTTCGCGCTGCTGAAGCCGGCCGAGCGCAAGGACGTCGTCGATTTCCTGTCCAGCGAGCTCGAGCACGAGCGCACGTTCCAGATGATGCTCGTGCGCTACGTCGTCGCGAACCAGGACCGCGATCGACTGGCCTGGCCGCAGGAGACCGAGGCGCCCTACTTCGACCCAAAACGGCACGCGCCGGCCCAGCCGATCGCGCGACGGCGCCTCGCCCACGACGATCCGCGGGCCGCGGCGACGCGCATGGAGCTGAGCGTCGCCGTGGACGTGCGCGCATGGGCTTACGACTGGGGTTCGGGCGTGGTGTTGCACCGCGTCGCGTCGGACACGCCCGACCGCGCCTTCGAGCTCGCGCTGCGCGGTCTGCCGCCCGACTTCGATCTCGTGACCGCGCTCGTCGAGCGCGCGCTCGACGACGGCTCGGAGCGCAAGGCGCACGCCGCTTTCGGGCACGCCTACACCGATCGCGCGGGCCTCGTGTTCCCGGGGATCACGCTGTACGACGCGTGGCGATCGGGCACCGAGATCGAGATGCCCGACGTCGACTGCCTCGGGCTCGTGAACGTGATCCTCGACGACTGGACGACGTGGACGTCGGTCGTGCCCGGGTACAAGCAGGCCCCGCTGTACGCGCGCATCGCGGAACTCTTCCAGCCGGCGAAGCGCCAGCGCGAGCTGCGTGTCGCGATCGCGGCGACGTTCCTGCAGGCCGCGCCGGAGCTGTGCTGCGGCTACGAAGGCTCGATCGACAACTTCCACGCCCTGTGGGAGAAAACCGAGTCGACGCCGGCATCGCTGGCGGAGAAACTGCCCGACGCAGCCGGTTGGAAGGACTTCCTGTCGGGCTGGGTCGCGGAGTGCACGCGCGACGGCGAGCTCTACCAACGTGGCATCGCGCGGCGCGCGACGCTCGCGAACGAGAGTGCGCGTATCCGCGCGACGCTCGCCTACGTGCTCGAAGAATACGGAGCTTTCGCGCGACTGCGCGAAGCGACGGCCACGAAGTGAAGAGACCGGGTCGCAGAGCGACCGCAGCAGGAAGACTCTTATGAACGTGAAGGAACTCGAGACGACCGCGCGGGCCCTCGTGGCGCCGGGCAAGGGCATCCTGGCCGCCGACGAGAGTCACGGCACGATCGAGAAGCGATTCCAATCGATTCAGATCGCGAACACCGAGGACAACCGGCGCGCCTACCGCGACATGCTCTTCACCGCGAAGGGCTTCGGCGATCACGTCAGCGGCGTGATCCTGTTCGACGAGACGATCCAGCAGAAGGGACTCAACGGCACGCCCTTCCCCGAGGTGCTGAAGAAGTCTGGATCGATCGCCGGGATCAAGGTCGACGCGGGAACCGTCGCGATGACGGGCAGCCCCGAGGAGAAGATCACGCAGGGTCTCGACGGATTGCGCGAGCGGCTCGCCCAGTATCGCCAGCTAGGCGCGCGCTTCGCCAAGTGGCGCGCGGTCATCACGATCGGGAGCACGATCCCGACGCTCCCGAACCTGCGCGAGAACGCGAACCTGCTGGCGCGCTACGCCGCGCTGTGCCAGGAAGCCGACATCGTGCCGATCGTGGAGCCCGAAGTGCTGATGGACGGCGACAACACGATCCAGCGCTGCTTGCAGGTCACGGAACAGACGCTGCACGAGACGTTCAACGCCCTGTACGACCACTGCGTCGTGCTCGAGGGCATGCTGCTGAAGCCCAACATGATCGTCGCCGGCAAGCAGTGTCCGGCGCAGGCGACGCCCGAGCTCGTGGCCGAGCTGACCGTGCAGTGCTTCCGCCGCACGGTCCCGGCTGCCGTCCCAGGCATCGTGTTCCTGTCCGGCGGCCAGAGCGCGGCGCAGGCCACGCACCATCTGTCGCTCATGAACGCGGCCGGTCCGCACCCCTGGCAGATCTCGTTCTCCTATGGACGCGCGCTGCAGGACGAGGCGCTGAAGGCCTGGGGCGGCAAACCGGAGAACGTGGCCAAGGGGCAGAAGCTCTTCGCGGCGCGCGCGCGCCTGAACAGTCTGGCGCGCTCGGGCAAGTACGACCCGAAGATGGAAGCCGAGCTCGTCCCGGCCTGAGGTCCGAGTCGCCGCGTGCGCGGCGGCCGCGATGCACCCAACGCGCCGCGCGGATGTCCGCGCGGCGCTTTCGTTTCGAGACCGGCGGCTCCACGAGACTGGCGGTTGCTCAACGTGTTCAGGCGCGAAATTGGAGGGATTCCCACGATGCCTGTCCACCGGCCCTCTCGCCGGGGCACGACACCTTGGACGGTCCGGCGAACGAAAGTGCGGCGTCCGTTCTCCCACCGAAAGCAACGCAAGGTCCGGCATGTTCCAGAGGCTCGCATCGATCGCTCTCGCCTTCACCGCACTGGTCCTCTCCGCGGGCGCCGCAGCGGCGCAAGCACCGGACTGGGATCGCCGCATCGGCGACATCCACATCGTCCACCCGCCCGGTACGCCGCCGGGGTTCGCGCGCGTCTCGATCGATCTGGCCCTGATGAGTGGGCCGCTCGCACCGGTCCCGACGAACCTCGGTGTGGACGTCTTGGTATCGCTGAACGGCATGCCGTTCCTGACGCGCACGCTCAGCGCCGAGGCCGTCCAGTCGGAGATCGCGTGCTTCCCGACCACGGGCTGCCCCGAGGACAACTGCAACGTCTGGTTCTTGGCGTCCAACGGGCTCATCGTCAACAACAACGCCTACTGCTCCGGCGTCTACGAGAGCCTGTGGGGCTGCCGCTGCTGGTCGAGTTGGAACAGCCCGTGGACCTTCGACATGGTCGTCCAACCCGGAGACGTCATCGATGTCGTAATCACGCCCAGCGCCGGGAGCTTGCCCGAGATCGACACGTCCGACGACACCTTCTCGGCGCGGGTCGGCGACTACCTGCCGGGCGTCGACTTCTGCTTCGGCGACGGTTCGGGCGTGGCCTGCCCGTGCGGCAACTCCGGCGCGCCGGGCAACGGCTGTGCGAGCTCGGTGAACGCGCAGGGTGCCTACCTCGGAGCGACCGGGACCGCGAGCGTCGCGGCCGACGGCGTCGTGTTGACGGGCAGCGGCATGTCGAACTCGACGTGCCTGTACTTCCAAGGCACGACGCAGCTCGCCGGTGCTCTCTTCGGCGACGGACTGCGCTGCGCGGGAGGCGCGGTCATCCGCCTCGGAACGAAGGCGAACTCGGCCGGCAGCTCGGCCTATCCCGCGGTCGGCGATCTCCCGATCTCCGTGAAGGGCGCCGTTCCGATGTCGGGCGGGTCGCGCACCTATCAGGCCTGGTACCGCAACGCCGCGGCGTTCTGCACGACCTCCACCTTCAACCTAACGAACGGTGTGAGCATCGCCTGGAACCCGTGATCGCCCCGAAAACTCTCAGGCAGTCGACCGGGGCTCGCGCCGAATCGGCGCGCACCCCGGTCGCTGCCTGACTCCGCGCGGAGGGCTTCTGCGGCAGATCTTCGATGATCCGCTGCAGCGCTTCGAGGTCGAGCGGCTTCACCCAGTGGAAGTCGAAGCCCGCCTGCGCAGTCTGGTCGCGCGCTTCGGTTTCGCTCCAGCCCGTCAGCGCGACCAGCACCCGCTCGTTCCCCACCGCGAGCGCGCGAATGCGGCGCGCGGTCTCGTAGCCGTCCATGCCCCTTATGCCGAGGTCGAGGAGGATCACCTCGGGTTCGGACGTACGCGCGAACTCCACGGCACGTCCACCTTTGTCTTGCGCGACAAGTCGCTGCGCGCGGTGGCCGTCGTCACCTCGGCGATGTTGCGCACCTGCGACGTCAGGTTCGACGCCATCGCGTTCACGGAGTCCGTCAAGTCCTTCCACGTGCCGGCGATGCCGGGCACGATCGCTTGGCCGCCGAGCTTGCCGTCGGTCCCGACCTCGCGAGCCACGCGCGTCACCTCCGACGCGAACGAGCGCAACTGCTCGACCATCGTGTTGATCATCCGGCTCGCGCGTGAGCTCCCACCCGGCCTTTCGGGATCGTCGAACGCGAGCGCTTTTTTGACCTCGGCGAACATTGCGCTCTTGCGCGGATCCGGGCCTTGCACAGGTCGGTCCGAGGTCGGCCCGCGCTCGCGCTCAGTCGCTCGCGGCGGCGCGCCCAGCGAGTTCCGCGGTCGCGAAGGCCGCTTGGAAGTTGAGTCCCCCGATCGGCCCCTGCAGGTCGAGGATCTCGCCGATCGCGTACAGGCCCGCGTGCTTCTTCACGCGCAGCGATCCGGCGTCGACCTCGTGCAGCGCGAGCCCGCCGGCCGTGACCTCCGCCTGATCGAAGCCGAGTGTGTCGTCGACCGGCACAGCGAGTCCCTTCAACGCGTCGACCAGGCGCGTGCGCGCCTCGCGCTCGAGCTGGTTCGCGCGCGGATCGGATTCGCGCAACTCGGCCTGCCGCGCGACGGCTTCGAGCACACGCCGCGGCACTTCGAACGGCAGGACGCGCGACAGAGTCGGACCGCCGGGGCGCGCTCCGGCCGCTTGGATGAGCGCGCGCAGGGCATCGGCCGAAACATCCGGCGCGAGATCGATGCGCAGCGCGAGGTCGACGCGCGTGCGCGCCCGATCCGCGGCGACACGCGCGCGCGCGACGTGTTCGGAGAGATCCATCGCGCCGGGCCCCGAAAGTCCGCGGTGCGTGAACAGAACCGGTCGCCGACGGCGTCCGATCACGACACCCGCACCGTCGACGAGACGCGCCTCCCCTTCCTGGATCGAGATGCCGGCCAGCTCGCGCACCCACGCGGCGCTGCTCGCGAGGGGCGCGAGCGCGGGCACGGGCTCGACCTCTTCGAGGCCGAGGTCGTCGAGCCAGCGATAGCCGTCGCCGGTCGTGCCGGTGCGCGGATAACTCTTCCCGCCGGGACACAGGATCACGCGCGGCGCGCGCGCCGTGCGTCCGCCCGCGATCGCGAGAGTCCACACGCCGTCGGCTCCGCGCTCGACCTGCTCGACGGGGCAGTCGAGTTCGATGCGCACGCCGGCCGCGACGCCTGCGCGCTCGAGAGCGTCGCGCACGTCGACCGCGCGCCCGGATGTCGGGAAGATCTTCTCGAGCGGCGCCGTCTCGGTGGGCACACCGAGTTCCTCGAAGCGCGCGCGCACGCCCGTCGGCGGCAACACGCGGAACGCGGTCTCGAGGAAGCGCCCGCCGACCTTGCCGAACAGCGCCGCGGCGGCGCGCGGCTCGAGCGTCGTCGTCAGGTTGCAGCGCGTGCCGCCGCTCGCGAGGACTTTCGATCCGGTGCGCGCGGTCTTCTCGAGGAGCAGTACGGACCGGCCTTCGCGCGCGGCGCGCTCGGCGGCCCACAGGCCCGCGGCGCCCGCGCCGACGACGAGCACGTCGGCGCTCGCCTCGTTCCAGTTCTTGTCGACCAAGCGGCCGAGATCATGCGGTCTCGCGCCTGGATTCCGAGGGTTTCGTGCCCGGACTCGGCCCCCCCAGTAGGATTCGCGCTCATGCTGTGGTCGGCGATCTGGCTTGGAATCGCCGCGGGGGCCGTGCACGCGGGCACCGGCCCCGACCACGTCGCGGGCGTGGCTCCATTCGCGGCGCGGCGCGGGCGCGACGCGTGGCGCACGGGCGCCGCGTGGGGTCTAGGCCACGCCGCGGGAGCCGGCGTCGCGGCCGCGGTCGCGCTGGCCTTGCGCGCGCACGTGCCGGGAGTCGAGGAGAGCCTCTCCGCCTGGAGCGAGCGCATCGTCGGCGTCCTGCTGTGTCTGATCGGCGCCCTCGGATTGCGGCGCGTCTTGCGCGCTCCCGCGCCTCACGCCGCGCACGCGAGCGACGCGATGCCGACGCGCGACCGGTCCGTCTTCGGCCTCGGGCTCGTGCACGGAGCCGCGGGGATGTCGCACTTGTTCGGTACGCTGCCCGCGCTGGCCTTGCCGGGCACGCTGATGCCGGCGCTCTACCTCGCGGGCTACGGCTTCGGATCGCTGGCGCTCATCACGTTGTTCGCGGCGGGCATCGGCCGGCTGGCGCCGGAATCGAAGCCGCACGTGCGCCGCCGCGTCGTGGCCCTCGCGTGCGCATCGAGCCTCGCGATCGGGCTCGTGTGGCTCGTCCAGCCGCTCTGACGCGCGCGCTACATCAGCCGCCGGAGAGAGACGCTTCGTAGTCCTCCGCGTCGCCGTCGAGCGCGCCCTCGTCCGGTCCCGCGTCGCCGGCACGGTCCTCGAGCCAGCCCTCGGGCAGCATGACGCGCTCCTGCGCCCCCGATTTCCCGCGCACGGCGCGCAACGCCGGGACGGGGAACGGTTCGGTGGGATCGAGCGGGGCGACCGCGGCGAGCATCGCCTCGATCGTGCGCACGCGCACGAGCGACTCGCGCACCACGGACGAACCGCGGAAGCCCTTCGTGTACCAGGCGCACCACTTGCGCATCTGGCGCATGCCCTGGTCCTCGCCGAAGAAGCTCGCCAGGCGCCGCGCGTGGTCCGTCATGACCGCGATCACTTGTCCAAGGTTCGGCGGATCCGCGGGCTCGCGGCCGTCGTACGCGGCGGCGAGCTCGGCGAAGAGCCACGGCCGTCCGAGACATCCGCGGCCCACGATCACGCCGTCGCATCCGGTCGCGCGCGCCATGCGCAGCGCGTCCCACGCTTCCCAGATGTCGCCGTTGCCGAGCACCGGGATCGACACCGCCGACTTCAACGCGCCGATCGCGTCCCAGTCGGCGAGCCCTGAGTAGAGCTCGCGCGCCGTGCGCGCGTGCAGGCCGATCGCGGCGGCGCCTTCTTGCTCGGCGACCCGCCCCGCGTCGAGGTACGTGATCAAGCTCTCGTCGACGCCCTTGCGCACCTTGATCGTGAGCGGCACGGCTCCCGCGCCACGCACGGCGGCGCGCACGATCGCGGCGAGGAGCTTCGGCTTCACCGGGATCGCGCTGCCGCCGCCGCAGCGCGTCACCTTCGGCACGGGACAGCCGAAGTTCATGTCGAGGTGGTGCACGCCCGAGTCGACGAGACTCCGCGCCATCTCCTCCACTTCCGCGGGAACCGTCCCGTACATCTGCACGCTGCGCGGCACCTCGTCGGGCGAGCTCGACGCCAGCAACCGCGTGAGGCGATTGCCGTGCAGGTAGCCGCGCGACGAGATCATCTCGGACACGTAGAGCCCCGCGCCCTGTTCGCGGCACAGGCTGCGGAACGGGTAGTTCGTGACGCCGGCCATCGGCGCGAGCACGACCGGCGGCCACACGCTGAGCTTCCCGAGCACGAGCGGGAGGAACTCGCCCGGCCGCGCGACGGGTACGTCGCGGTTGACGTCGCTCACGAAGCGGCGCGTGGTTCCGTCGGGCCTCTTCATGGGGTTGCTCGCGCGCGCGAGGCCGTCACTTCGGCCCGGGGGCGCCGGCTTCGGCCGGCTGCCCGGCCGCGCCGTCCTTCAC
>Ga0209591_10003530_pt1 | contig 18115 bp, 8 predicted proteins | sample MAT01_FD_187207 | JGI IMG/M metagenome (GOLD analysis project Ga0209591, IMG submission 187207) | Freshwater microbial communities from Lake Fryxell liftoff mats and glacier meltwater in Antarctica - MAT-01 (SPAdes) (version 2) | ecosystem: Environmental > Aquatic > Freshwater > Ice > Liftoff... | reverse complement strand
GACGGATCAGGAGCGTGCGCCGCGTGGTCTTCATGGGAATGGGCGAGCCGGCGCATAACCTTGACAACGTGATGGATGCCATCGAATTGCTCGGCACGCTCGGTGACATCGGCCATAAAAACCTAGTGTTCTCGACCGTTGGCGATCCGCGGGTCTTCGAACGGCTGCCGCGTGGTCCGGTGAAACCGGCGCTGGCGCTTTCGCTGCACACGACGCGCGCCGACCTGCGCGTGGCGCTGCTGCCGAGGGCGCCGCGTGTCGATCCGGTTGAGTTGGTCGAGGCCGGCGAGCGTTATGCGCGCACCACGGGGTATCCGATCCAGTACCAGTGGACGCTGCTTGAAGGCATCAACGACACCGACGAGGAACTCGCGGGGATCGTATCCCTGCTGTCGGGGAGATACGCGGTCATGAACTTCATTCCGTTCAACGCAGGCGAGGGGATTGCATTCCAGCGGCCGAGCGCTGAGCGCGCGAAAGCGATGACGCAATACCTCCACGGGAAGGGCATTTTGACCAAGTTAAGGCAGTCAGCGGGTCAGGACGTGGACGGCGGCTGCGGGCAGTTGCGCGCCCGCGCCGTGGCGCACGCGGGCGCAGGGTGGCGACATGAGGTTGCACCGCGAGCACCACATGAAGGTGCTTGCTCATAACGGCGTAACCGTAGATGCCAACAGCAAAGATGCCGCCCAGTTGCCGAATGCGCCCCTCACCATCGGCGTGAGAAAAACCTGACGCTGGGTCCGTCCAGGCAGTGCTCGATTGCGAGCGCCGCCGATCAAAAACGATGGATACCCCCGCTGCAGACTTAGTTCGCTCTGGTCTTCGTTGTTCCCGCCTGAGCTGGTTGCTAATGCTGTTGGCACTGTTCGCGAGCGCGAGCCTGCAAGCCGCCTGGCCGCCACCACGACCGTCCACGCTGCAGTTGTCGGTACGCAACGACAGCCCGCTGGCGCGCAACGCAGAAATTGCGGTCGGCGGCGTACCGCTGCCGCGTGGGCTGAATATTCGCAGCACCCAGAACTTGGCGGTAACCACCGATAGCGGCGTGCCGATTCCCGCTACTTTTCGTATTCTGGCACGCTGGAATGCAGGACTTGACGATGTCTCCGCGCCTGTCCAGTGGCTGCTGGTGCGCTTTCCAGCATCGCTTCCTGCGCAGTCAAGCGCCAGCTTCCGCCTGCGCTATGACGGCAGCATTGCCAATCCGTTGCCGGCTGTATCGCTGACGCTGCAGCAAAGCGGGAACGACATCACGATTGCTACCGGTGCTGCGAGCTTCGTTCTGGACGGATCGGCTGCCCAAGTGCTCAAGAGCGCCGATCTGCCGAACGGCACCCGGCTGATCGGCAGTGGCTCCTTGAGCAGCACGGTCAATGGAAGCACGGCGGCCGGTTTTACTAGCCTGCGCCGAATTGTCGTGGAACACGCCGATGCGCTGAGCGCCGTGGTGATTGTCGAAGGCAGCTTCGCCCATCCGCAGATCAGCAACGGCGCGGTCAGTGGCGGCCGTCGCCTAGTCTTCCACGCCGGATCCAGTGCAGTCAGCGTGCGTGAGTGGATCGATTGGGAAGGCTCCCGCTGCGGACTGGGCACGGTGAGCTGCGCTGGCGCGCCGGACGCCGTGTTGCTGAATCGCTGGCGGCTTGGACTGACGCCGGGCGCGCTGACCGGGTCACGCACGCTGATGTCCAAGGTGACCATACAACAGCCAAGCAGCAGCGTCGCCGCGGCGGTGGGCAGCACCGCAGCACTGCGCCAGTTGCGCCGCACCAACCGGCAGTCGGCGCAGCAATACAGCCTGAGCCTGCCGGGCTCCAGCACCAGCGCAGGCGAGCGCGCCGACGCCGCGGTGTTCGCTTTGTCCGGCAACAACGGTCGGGTTGCGATCAGCCTCAAGCAGATGGCCGATCACGAGCCACAGGCGCTGCGTTTGCTGGCCGACGGCACGCTCGCCCTGGATCTGGCTGACGATGGCGTCTGGCTCGGCCAGCGCCAGGGCACCAGCGCCGAGTACCGGATCGGCATCTATCCGGCCAGCAGCAGCGACACCAGCGTGCTCACCGAGCAGTGGGCGGCGCTGGAACAGCCGTTGCTGGTGCTGCCGGCGGCGCGCTGGATCGCGGCTTCTGAAGCCACCGACGAATTTCCGGTAGATACCTTGCCGGCGTCGTTGGCAAGTTACGACAGCGCGCTGGCCAACTTGATCACGCGCACCGTGCAACTGCGCCGCGAGCGTGGCCTGATGGGTCTGATGACCTTCGGGCTGTATCCGCGCAACTGGGGCAATCCGGTGCTGCTGGATGAGATCGATTGCGGTCCCGACAATGATCCGACCCCGGCCGACGACTGGGACGATGCCTACTGGTGCGGCTTCTGGAGCGACTACCACAACACCACGGCGATGGCGGCCGTACACGCCTGGCGTCAGCAGGATCCGGCCGCATTGCACACCATCGCCTTCCCGGCGGCGTTGCGTTCGCTGCACACCCAGATGCTGCGCTGCGCACCAGACGATCCGTACTTTTACTGCGGCCAGTTCCCCACCGGCTACGGCGGCTTTCGTGCCGACTTCAACAGCTCGCACGCCTATGTAGAGAACCTGATCCTGTACTACTGGATGAGCGGCGATCGCACCGTGCTGGAGCGGCTGGAGAATGGCGCGCGCAACTATCGCGCCTATGTGTGCCCAGCCCGCGGCGGCGCCACGCCAGGCCCAGTGTGCGGGCCTAACACGCCGATCAGCGACGAGTTCGCGGGTGTCAATGACCGCGTTGCCAACCAGTTCTACCACCAATTTCGTCTGCTCGGTCTGGCCCGCGACGCCAGTTTTCTGGACGACTGGCGCAGCAATACCGCACGTTTTCTCACCCAGAACTTCGCGCTGATCACTTCGAACGGACAATCGCTGGGCTTTACCGAGCCGTCCGGCGGCGGCAGCACCACGATCATCAACGGCGCGGGAACTTACGCCAGCACCCAGTTGTGGATGGCGTCGATCTATGACTTCAACACGCTACAACGGCTGCGCATCGACAGCAACGACGCGCCGCTCGGCAACCCGACCATCGCGCCATCGCAGGCGGTGCACGGCTGGGCGCGCGCGTTGGCGCGGATCGTGGCCAGCGTTCCGGGCAATGGAACCGCAGCCGGCATCATGCCAAACAGCGTGGTCTACAGCTTCACCGGCAATCGCATCGGCGGCACGCTGACCAGCCTGCAGCCAGGCTGGTCGCCCGGCGCCATGCCCAATCCCTGCTTCGACGACTGCTTGTACGAGGAGGGTAAAGCCACGCTCGCCGCCGGCCTAGCGCGAGCCGCCGATGACCAAAACGACGCCGGATTGCGTGCGCTGGCATTTCAATTCAGCGAGCGCGCGTTGCAGCAAATTGCCTTATCGCCCACGCCCATGGGCAAGTCCAGCGGCGAATTCTTTGGACGGCTGACCTCTTCGGTGGCGCGGCTGGCGAACAGCGCGCCGGCTGATCTGTTGTTGGTCAATGGTTTCGAGTGAGTGGGATGACCATGATGATGATGATGATGATGACTGTGTCCAGCTCTTACCGTCATTCCCGCATAGGCCGGAATCCCGATTCCGAATACGACGTGGTGAAACGGGATCTGCGCCTACGCACGGATGACGCGCCAGCCCACCTGGGTCGGTCCCTTCCGTATTTTCCAGGGCCCCGCCGTTGCTCTGAAACCCTCGCCCAGCACGCGCGACGGGGGCAGGGTGAGCGGAGCGCTTGGCTGTCCATTCTGCTGACGGGAGCATTCCTGCTGCTCGCCCAAGCCGCCCAAGCCGCCGACTACTACGCCTGCGACTGCGACAGCGGCGCCGATCCGACCTGCGTTGCCGGCAACGACCAGGCGGCGGGCACTTCGCCAGCAAATCCCTGGCGTAGTTACGACCGCGCGCAGAACGCCTGGGCCGGCCTGCAGCCCGGCGACAGCATTCGCATGTGCCGGGGCGGCGTCTTTCCCATTGCCGGCTCTACCCAATGGGTGAATACGCGCTGCACTGCGGCGCAGCGCTGCACGCTGGGTTCCTACCTGCCGCCGGGTGCGCCGCAGAGCGCGCCGCGCCCGCATCTCACCCGGATCAATGGCACCGGTATCGGACTGGACAACGGCGGCATGGGCCGGCACGAGGAAGGCGTGGTGATCGAGGATCTGCAGCTCAGTTGCAGCGCCTGCACCGACAACAGCGCCGGCATCTTCCTCTACAACGACATTGACGACGTGCTACTGCAGCGGCTGCTGGTGCGCGGGTTTGGCGACGGCATCGTCATGACCTGGTCGCAATGCCAAGCGGGCGCGCCGAACTGCAATGGCTTCAACGAACGAGTGTCACTGATTGACAGCGAGATCCGCGACAACAATCGGCAAGGCTGGTTCGGTGCCGCGGACGACCTGCTGATCGAGGGCAATCGCTTTATCGGCAACGGCCGCGACACCATTCTCGACCACAACATCTATATCGGTGGCAATGGCGCCAACGTGCGCGTGATCCGTAACGAGTTGTACCGTGCGGCGCGCACCGGCAGCGGTCGCTGCAACGGGGCATCACTGGTCGCCCATGGCGTGCTCAGCGGCTTGCTCATCGAAGGCAACTACATCCACGAAGACCTGGGTGCAGCCACCGGTGCGTGCTGGGGCATTAACTTAAGTCCCGCCTATGACGCTGCCGAGCGCTTCGAGAACGTCATTGTGCGCGGTAACAACATCGTCAACGTCGGCAACGTGGCGATAGCGCTGACCAGTTGCGTCAACTGTCTGGTCGAGAACAATCTGATCGTGCAGGAGCAACCGTTTTTCTCTACCGCGGTGGCTGCGCCGGCTCTCAGTCGTGCGTCCAACGACGCGATGCAGGACGCGATCACCGTACGCAACAACTCCATCTACAGCAGCAACAGCGGACTCGGTATCCGCCTGGGTGGTGAAGGCAGCCAGCATCGCATCGTCTCGAACGCGATTCATGCAGCGACTGCCAGCCAGCAGTTCGCGTGCCTGGAGCTGAATCTGCCCGTCGCGAGCTATGCGACAGTCGACCACAACGTGTGCGGCTATATGCCAGGTACGGGACGGCAGTGGGCAACCGGAAGAGGCTCGCTGGCGAACTGGCGAGCATTGACCGGTTTCGATCTGGCCGGGCTCGACCAGTTCCCGGGCTTTGGCAGTACCACCGCGCCGCTGTACGATCTTCGTGCCGCCAGCGGCAGCGCGCCGATGGTCGGCCGCGGCCATCCGACGTTGAGTGCCCCGCTGGACTTTCAGTCGCGGCCACGCGGCGCGCTGCCGGATGCCGGGGCATACCAGCGGGCAACCGACTTGCTCAAAGACGGGTTCGAGAGGCCATAAATGATTCGCTACTGAGCAGCTCGGCACTTAGGTGCACTGCAACCGTCGGCTGCCTTTTTTTACCAAAGTCGCGGTTCACGACACGGCTAACCGTGGATAGGGGCGGACGAGATTCCGGCATTCCGCTTAGGGCGCCGCTGCTAATGCACTGCGCAATCTTTCAATGCGCTGCCGATTGACGCCCATGTCCTTGCGGCCGATGCGCGAGGCCGAACGCAGTTGAATCGTGTTGCTGACCGGATCGAAATAAAATTCGACATCGTCGACGAATTTGAAAAATCTGCTGGTGAACTGCGCATACAAGTAGTCATCCCGGCTTTCGATCAACTTCGCCCCGGCGGTGCCTTCGATAATGGCTTTCAGCTTGGCAATGCTGGCGATGCCATCACCATTCAGCGCCAACGGTGCGATCTCGGAATACTGCCGTTGCGGGTGATTTGGGTACATCGCCGCTTGGCTGCTGACGCTGTTGGACGTGTTCGAAGGTGGCTTCAATTTGCCGTCCTGCACACTAAGATCAGTCGGCGCCCGACCCTGCAAGTAGCCAAGTTGCCCGGCGATCACGCTGATCAACAACAGCGCAATGATGCCTACGAGCGACCATTTCACGATCAGCATGGGCAAGCCCTCCAGAATTTGACCAGTCGCGAATCTGCGGGCTGGTTGCTGCTATGGCTATGTTCGCATGTCACCCATCTATGCGGACACGCCAACAGCGGCGCCGCGCATGCGCAACCGCGCCAAGGCCGCGTCGCGCCAGCACTTTGATGTTCCCACACGGTGACTTCCGGCGGATTTCACAAGGTAAGGGCTCATGATGCAGCATACCAAGAGCGCCAATTTGGCTGCTGTGGCCAATCGGAGAATCGTGGGATTTGGCTTTATCAATAGTCTGCTAGTCTTTTGTTTCGGAAAAGCGGTCCGATATGCTGTTTGCAATTTAGCGCCGTCGCGCTCCGTAGTTGGTGGCAGGGTCAATGAAAATTACAGGAGTTCTGCAAAGCTCATGACGCTAAGACACATCGCAAAGAGATGGGTTAATAAGATGCTCTCGAGCACGCTCGATCTCAAGGTCTACAGCGTACGCGCTCATGGGCGCGAAGATATGGCTGATATAGCAAGAGTGGGCAAGACTATTGCCACGATCTTCGATGTTGGGGCGAATATTGGTCAATCAGCATTGAAGTTTAGAGACGCGTTTCCCTCGTCGCAAATCTATTGCTTCGAACCGGTCGCAAGCACCTTCAGCATTCTGCAGGAAGCTGTCGCCGTTGATCGGAATACTAGCTGTCATCGTCTTGCATTAGGATCTGCGGCGGGAACCGCCGAGATTTATGTCACCAGTCATGACACCATGAGTAGTCTCGTTAAGCCAGATTCGTTCCAGCACACAGAGACGGTGCCTGTGTCTACCGTGGATCAGTTCGCTGGGCAGCATGGAATTTCCCGAATAGACCTACTGAAGATCGATGCTGAAGGCTATGATTTAGAAGTTCTTCGCGGCGCCTCGGGCATGCTCAAAAGTGGCGCTGTGTCTTTCGTGCTGGTTGAGGTTGGTTTTTATCAGGATTCATCGCACGTCCTTTTCGACGATGTCCGAAACCTTCTTCACGAGTCAGGTTTTTATCTTTTCGGGATTTATGATCAGCAACCGGAGTGGACCGGAGAAAATCGCCTTCGATACGTGAATGCTTGTTTCTTCAATCAGCGTTGAGCCCGCGTAGGATCTGTTGAGGCGCGGAAGGTATCAATCGTTCGATTATCGGCGAACTGGGGGTCTCGACGCACCGGCATTCTGCGAATGTGGATCGGAAGACGAAGCCCCGGTGAAGATCTCAACTATGGACTGACCCGCTCGAACGCTTCTTTTGCTCGGTCGATTTCGGCCGAAATCGGAACATAGGTGCGCCATTCGTCCGCAGGCTTGTTTCGATAGCGGATGACGCGAGCGGTCGGGTCGATTTCGTCCTGAGGGAACACATCGCGAAAACCGCCAATGTGCGGCGGCGACAATACAGCGGCCCGCTATGTTGAGAGCACGCCCCGCCGATGAGCAAAGCCGCCTTTTCGACCGCGCCAGACTATTACCGCGCGCCTAGCGCGGTGTGAGGCGTCGCGGTCAAAGACTGAAGGCTGTCGCGACTCAGGCTTCGACATCCGCCCCCAAAAAAACACGGTACGCAAAGCTGAGCGCGAGCGGAGTTCTGCTTCCCCCCGCTTAAGCAAATTCAACCACTCACGCTATGGGTCCGTGGACAGCCCTCGACGCATCCGTAAGCCAAGAGCGCTGGGTCGGTATCAACTCGCTGGCTCCGTTTGCTGCCCCGTCAGTTGCCCATCGGCCGATTCACTTGGCGCGCGGCGCAGCGGCAGGTGGACGGTGAAGGTCGTGCCGACGCCGACCGCGCTCACAACATCAATGCGGCCGCCGTGGCGCTGGATGATGCCGTAGGACACGGAGAGGCCAAGGCCGGTGCCCTGGCCGATGGGTTTGGTGGTGAAGAATGGGTCGAAAATGCGGTTGACCACGTCCGGCGCGATGCCCGTGCCGGTATCACGCACGCTGATGGTCAGCTCGTTTTCGTCGCTGCGCGTGGTGATTGTGATCACGCCTTGCTCGGGGATCGCGTGCACGGCGTTAATCAGCAAGTTGAGGAACACTTGATTGAGCTGGAATGGCAGGCACTCGATCGGCGGCGTCTTGGCGTAGTCGCGCACTAGTTCGGCCTTATATTTAAGATCGTGCGCCACGACGTTGAGCGTGCTCTCCAGCCCTGCATGGATGTCGACAATCTGCCATTCGGATTCGTCAACGTGCGAGAAGTTCTTGAGATCCTTAACGATTTTCACGACGCGCACGATCCCTTGTTGGGATTCAGCCAATAGCCCGCGCAGATCAGTGCGGATGAAATCGAGCTCAATGCGCTGCTTGATTTCGCGCAAGATCGTCGCTGCCCTAGCATCACTGGCGGCAATCAGCGAATCTGAACGCTCATAGGCGGCTACCAACTGCATGATGTCCTCGACATAGCGCGCCAAACTGTTGAGATTGGACTGTACATAGCCGATGGGATTGTTGATCTCGTGGGCGACACCAGCCGCCAACTGGCCGACTGAAGCCATGCGCTCGGACTGCAGTAGCTGGTTCTGGGTACCCTCGAGTTTCTGCGTCAGGGCGACCAGCTCGGTATTGCGCTGGTGCAGTGTGGACTCGGCCGCGGCGCGCTCGTCCACTTCGCGCAGCAAGGCGGCATTTGACTCAGACAGCGCGAGGTTGGCCTGACGCTGATGCGCACTCGCCTCGCTGAGCTCCACCGTGCGCGTTGCGACCAGCGCTTCGAGCAGCCGACCGCGCATGCGGAAGCGGAGCTGTAACAACAACGGGATCAGTGCTACGAGTCCCAGCAACACGAGCGCAATCCCGGCCTGCACGACGCGTCGTTCGAACCAGTGCGGCTGAACCTTAAATTCGAGCACGTCAAAGCCACTCTGTGCGCCGGGGGTCGCGCTCAAGGACTCGACGCGGAAGCGATAGCGTCCCGGCGGCAGGTTGGTATAAAAGGCATTGCGACGCGTGCCGGCGAGCTGCCAAGTCTGATCGTAGCCTTCCAATCTGTAGCGGAAGCGCAGGTTTTTCGGGTCGCGAAAACTCAGACCAGTAAATTGCAGCTCAACATCGCGACTTTCGGTGCCGATGAGGATTTTCGCGTCCGGATCGAACCATTTATCCAGGTTGCGCAAACCCTCGATGACCAATGTCGGCGCAGTCGGCGGTGCAGCGATCAACTCTGTATTGACGCGCACCACGCCATGGATCGCGGGGTACCAAATATGTTCGCCGACCACCAAGCTGCGGGTATGCGCGCCGCCATTGCAGCAATGGATGTGCTGGATACCGGTGGTGCGTCCGAGCACGATTTTAGACTGGAAGTGAGCGTCGGAGGCGCTTGCCGGGTCGGGAAGTTCTGCGACCGGCACGCGCCAGACGCCATCAATAGTCGATACATACAACTGCCCGTTAACTACCTCGGCGGTCCAACTGTTGTTGCTAGGCAAGCCGTCGCCCTCGTCGTAGATCGCTAGACGATTTCCGGCTAGCAGACCAAAGCCCGCATCGCGTGTGCCAATGCCGATGAGTCCGGGACGCAAGATGCGCATGGTGCTCACGTACACCCCGTCGAGTGCCGCGGCCCATGTGGGTCGACGCAATTTGCTGTCGGCATCGAGTTCGAGCATGCCCACCTCGGTGCCGACCAGCACCGGCCCGCTTTGTTGTACCAGGATTGAGCGCACCGGCTCGGTGGGCGCCCCATCGAGCTTGTCGATGTGCCGCAGCGTGCCATTCTGATATCGGTACAGTCCGCCGGAGCTGCCGATCCAGGCGCCGCCGTCAGCGAGTGGCACGATTGCGTTGATCTGCAGACGCGCTAGCGATTCAAACTCCGCGGGAATGCCGGTGACGCCGTCGGCATGGATCAGTAGGCCGTTGCGAGTGCCGATCCACAACCGTCCAGCCAGATCGTAGCTGAGCTCGTAGGGCGTACGATTGCCGAGCTGAGCGGCCGAAACCAGTTCCTCAGGACCACCTTCGGTGAGGCGGCTAATATTCGAGTTGGAGCCAATGACGAGCTGCTGCTCCGGGCTCAATGTGACGCTCCAGGTGAGCCGATCCTTAAGGCCCTCGCCATCCCCAATGCGGCTGGCCCACCCATTCCAAAGCCGGAACAATCCCTCGGTAAGGCTACCGAGCCAAAGCTGTCCCTCGCGGTCCTCAAAAGCGCTTACAACGAAGGAATTGTTCTTGAAATCTTGCTCAGGAATGCGTTCCATATTGCCGTTTGGTCGACGCCGAAACAGCGCCATCGGCGTGCCGATCCAAAGATTGGTGTCGCGATCAACAAATACGCTTTGGATCCCGCTCGGCGCGGTTCCAGGCGTCTCCTTGCCCAAGGTTTGGCGGGAAACCTTCCCCGTTTGCGCAGACCAAAAGTAGAGTCCGATCGAGGTGCCGATCCACAGCCCGTCCACCGAGACTGCGAGTTTAGTCAATGGCACCTTCGCCAGTTCCTCAGGCAATTCGATGTCCACGTCTCCAGACGTGCTGCGCCTGAGCAATTTGCCCAATCCGCCGATCATCACCGCTGAGCCGTCGCGCGCGAGGCTGTGAGCTTCCGGCGCGCCAGGAAGGGGATCTATCCGGCTCCCGTCGACATAGCGATAGATGCCCTGCGTGGTCGCCGCCCAGATCTCGCCACTCTCGGTTTCGATCAATCCTCGGATCTGAATTTGCGGCCCGAGGGGTTCAAATCTGTGGTTGGCTCGCCGTAACAGGCCTCGATAGGTGCCGAAGTACAAATTGCCGTGGCGATCGCAAAGACTGTGACTCGCTTCATTGGGGTTGACCCCGTTGCTGTTGTGCCGATTGAAAACCAGATAGCGCACGCCATCGAAGCGGGCTATGCCACTTTGCGTGCCGATCCACAGATAGCCAGTCTGATCCTGCGTGATGCTCAAAATGGAGACTTGCGGCAGGCCGCTGTCCACGTCCCAATTGTCGATTGCGTAGTCTCGAAACTCAATGTTCGGATCGAGCGCGAACGCCGGAGACAAGGCCGCAAACCCGAGCGCGAAGGCCAGAAGCCAAGCTGCCAGATAGCGCCGATTTTCAGTCAGGTTCACGCATTGTCCCGCAATTACGATTACGTACCATGGAGCATGCTGCAATCGACAACCCCGCAAGCGACTCATGCCAACGCAGAACAAAGGACCGCCCGGCGGCTCGCCCTGCGGCCCGCGCGAACTGACTACAAATCAATTTTGCCGGCGCGCTTACGCTTGTCTTCGCAACCATCGTCGTTGAACGCAACTTCCGCGAATGCTTGTGGCGGGCTCCTATGGCGAGCCGATCAACGAGCGTAGCAGTCTGCAAATCAAGGATCAGTGCATTCGCGATTCGCCCAATGCGCCCCTCCCGGGTACGGTCGCACTACGAGCCCGGGCAGGGCGAAGACGCGTTGCGAGCACCGTGATGATGCTGCTCGACACGAACACGCGGCTTTGCTTCTTCAAGGGCCGAGACCACGTAGCGAAGCGACGCTTGGTGATGTTGCCGCAGCAGTTGAGATGGCCGATCAATCACGGCAATGTTGCGGCAATTACTTTGGCGATTGACGTGATCTGCAGCCTCAGCACATCCTTCGCAGGGTTGCTGCACGCCGGACCCCAAGCGTCCGGACCAACATCCAATCTCCACCAAGCGAGTCGCGTAAATGCAGTCATATCCGCCCATCGATCTGGACCAACTGGCGCTTTCCATCCAATGGGTTAGCGTGGACGGCTTCGGTGACAATGTGGCTTACGTCTCGCGTGAGCGCGGAACGATCCACCGGGTTTGTGAAGAGAACGACGAACTGCCCGAGGATATCGAGGATGGATCGCTATACCTAGCTATGCCGCATCAAAGAGACCTTGATCTAGGCAGCCTTGCGGTCTTCAAATTCGCGCGTCGCGAACTCACCGATGACCAGGAAGACCGGGTTCGCGAGATCTTTCAACGCCGCGGTGCCTTTGGTCGCTTTAAGGATTACGTCACCCGCATCGGACAACTTGAGGCTTGGTGCGCCTTCCGCGCCCAAGCGGAGAAGCACGCATTACGTGAGTGGTGCGAGGAAAATGGCCTGTTGCCGCCCGCTCCAACGGATAATGACGAAGCTTAGTGCCGATCTCGGGCGCGTGCGGCGCATGAGAGATGGGTGGCCGCGGGCCCTAGGAATCCACCTTTGCAGTGATGTCGGGCATGTTGCCACGTGTATTAACGCGCACCGGGAGAGCAATTTACTCCGCGCGCAGAGCCATCGCCGGATCGACTCGCGACGCGCGCCTGGCGGGGAGCCAGCTTGCGAGAGACGCCGTGCCCAGAAGCACGAGCGTCGCAGCTACCAGGGTGGCCGGATCGGTGGCTGTGACGCCGTAGAGGAAGGCCTGGAGCAGCGGCGCGGCCATCGCGTACAAGACAAAACCCGCAGCAATGCCTGCCGCGGCCAGTAGCAGCCCGCGCACGGCGACCCAGCGGGCGATGCGCCTTGGGTCAGCACCCAGTGCGACACGAACGCCAAACTCGCGGGTACGCAGCGCGACCATGTAGGCCATCATGCCGTAGAGCCCAATCGTGCCCAGCAGCAAAGTGATCACCGCAGCAGCGGTCATCAGCGTGAGCACCAGTGACAGCCGGGCCGTCGACGCGCGGATCACCTCGTCCATGGTCTCGATATTGAAGACTGGGACCGTCGGGTCAAGCTCGCGCACGATCTCCCGAATGGCCGGTACAAGGGCACCCGGCGGCCCGCTCGATCTCACCACCAGCGCCAGCCCGCCGCGCGCAACCGGCTCCACTTTTGGGTTCATGGACACGGCTTGTGGGCGATAAACCGTGGCCACAGGCGGCACCGACAAATCCTGATCGCGCACATCACCGACCACGCCGATGATCGTATAGCTCAGGCCCGTCGGTGCGAGCGACAATTGTTTGCCGACCGCCGCATCGCCGCTGGTATCGCCGAACAGGCTTTCGGCCGCTAGCTGACTGATCAGAATGTCCTCAGCACCCTGTTGTTCGAGGGGTTGAAAACCACGGCCCGCGAGCAACGGAATCTTCATCGTCGCGAAATAGCCCGCGTCGACCATATTCACCGGTAGCGACAGCGTTCGCCCATCCGTTCCGATGCGATAGGTCTGCGCCAGTTGCATGCCGCCCCGCAGCGGCACGCGCATGGTCAGGCCTGCGGCATGCACCGAGGGCAACTGGCTGACGCGCTCAATCAATCGCGCGTGGAACGCCACGGACGCCGCTTCGTCATAGTGCGCGGATGGCAGTTGGCTACGGAGTATCGTTAGCCCATTGGCATCGAAGCCCGGATGCACTTGGGACAGGCTGTGCGCGGTGCGCAGCAGCAAGGCCGATCCCACCGATACCACCAGCGCAATCTGCAGCGCCGTAATGCTCGCTCGCAGGCGCTGCCGAGCAATGCCGGTCGATGCGCCACGCGCGCCGTCGCTGAGTTGGTTCGACAGACTCGATCGCCGCACCCAAGCCGCCGGCAATACGGCACAAACAATCACGCCGATCATCGTCAGTAGCGCGATGAAGCCGACGGTCGGCAGCCCCACACCCAGCTCCGCGAGCCTGGGCACGCCGGCTGGTCCGAAGGCCACCAATGCGCGAACCGCGCCGGAAGCGACGAGCAACGCCAGGGCGCCGGCGATGACGCCCAGCACTAGCGATTCGCCGAGGAAATGGCCGGCAATACGCATTCGACCGGCACCTAGCGCTTGGCGCACCGCGAGCTCTTGCTGACGGCCGTCGGCGCGGATCAGCATCAGATTGATCACGTTCGCCCACGCCACCAGCAGCACCAGCCCCGCCGCCGCGGCCAGCATCCACAACGGGCGTGCAATGTCGCCGGTGATCTGCTCGCGCAAGGGGATCACCAGTGGCGTCGGTTTAACGTCGGCCAGCCAGGAAGCTGTCGAACTCCCCGATTCCACACTCGGGAACGACTCCGCCATCCTCGGCAACACCGCAGCCAACTCGCGCTGCGCCTGCTCCGCGGTGGCGCCAGGGGCCAAACGCGCCACCGCCAAGTAGGAGAAATCTTCCATGATCGCGTGGTCGGTATGCTTAACCGGTAGCCACACGCGCGTGTCGGAACTGCCGTTCCCGTGAAGCGGGAAGGCAAACCGCGCCGGCATCACCCCCACAATCACGCGTGGCACACTGTTGACCATCAGCGTTTTGCCGATCACGTCAGGTGCCGCGTCGAAGCGACTACGCCACTCCGCCTCGCTCAAAATCACCGCCTGAGGTCCGCCACGCAGTTCTTCCTCTGACGTGAACGAACGGCCGAGCAGGGGAGGGACCTTAAGCAACGGCATCATCGACGCCGTTACCCAAGTCGCGATGACGCTCTCTGCCGCGGCATCGTCGCCCTCGATCCAAAGATTGCTGCTGCCGGTTCGGTAGAAGCCGACATCCTCGACACTTGTCGCGAACTGCTTGTAAGTGAAGTAGACCGCCGTCGGTTGCCGAATGCTGCCCAGTTCAACCGACTTGAGACTCACGCTGACCAGGCGATCCGGCTGCCCGTACGGCAGCGGAGCGAGCAAAACGCCGTAGACAATGGCGAACATCGAAGCGACGACAGAAACGCCCAGGACCAGCGTGAGAATCACCGCGACCGTGAACGCCGGGGTACGTTTCAGTGATCGAAAGGCTTGCAAACTAAAGCGCATGTCGTTTGCTGATTGGGCGGTGGGTTGAAGACAGACGGCGCGTAAAGCTAAGCCACGCTAAGCTAAGCATAACTGTTGCGGATATGTCGTTAGCGCGAAATCCCCACGGCGTTTTTTTCGCTCACGATTTCGGCACGCGATAGCGGCGGAAGGCATCGCGTACCTGCTCGCGCAGATCTTCGTCATCCCAGGGTTTGGTCAGGAACTTAAATACAGAGCCGCGGTTGACCGAGTCGGTGACTACCTTTAGGTCAGTGAAACCGGACAGGATCATTCGAACTGTATTCGGATAAATCTGCGAAACGGTGCTCAGGAATTCGGTTCCGGTCATCCCAGCCATGCGCTGATCAGAGATGATCACCTGAACATCATTGATGGCGAGCAGATCCAGGCCGGCCTGGCCACCGTCTGCCTGTAGGATTCGATAACCATCACTTCTCAACATGCGAATCAGTGCCGAGCGAATGCCCTGTTCATCGTCGACAATCAGGAGCGTGCGTTGATCGCTCAAAGTCGGCGTCGGCAGACTTAAACGTCGACGAGAGCGCAATTGCTCTTCAAAATCCTGGGCGGGCACCCCGGGGCCGAATAGAAAACCCTGCATTTCATCGCATGACTTTGATCGCAGGTAATTAAACTGCCCCTGCGTTTCCACGCCTTCCGCAACCACCTTAAGATTGAGCCCGTGGGCCATCGCAATGATCGCGGTGGCAATGGCAGCGTCGCCCGGATTGCTGGTGATATCGATGACGAAACTCCGGTCGATCTTGACCGAATCAAACGGGAAATGCTTCAAATGCGCCAGTGATGAATAGCCCGTACCAAAGTCATCGAGTGCTAAGCCCACGCCGATTTTGCGCAGTGCATGTAGGGCGAGCGCGGCAGCTTTGGGATCATTCATGACTGCACTTTCTGTCAGTTCCAGAACCAGCAATCTGGGCTCCAGCCGGTTCAATGCCAGCGCAGAGGCAACCGATTCTACCAAACCGCCCTTTTCGAATTGAATCGATGACAGGTTCACCGCAACCGGAACCACAGCGACACCCGCCGCGATCCATGCCGACTGCTGTGCGCAAACGGTCTCCAATACCCAAGCGCCGATCGGGACGATCAAACCGGTCGCCTCGGCCAAAGCGATAAAATCAACCGGCGGAACCGTGCCGCGGGATGGATGCTGCCAACGAATCAGCGCCTCTGCTCCGACCAGTTCACCGCTGATCATATCTACGCGCGGTTGGTAGTGAACGACAAAGGCTTTATCCCCGACGGCGACTCGCAATTCCTGTTCCAACGCATATCGCTGCGCGACCAGCGCGCTGAGCTCTCGCGAAAAATAAGTCGTCCGGGCACCGGAAGCCTTGCCCAACATGAGCGACGACTCGGCATTTTTGAACACCGTTTCGCCATCATCGCCATCCGCCGGAAACAGTGCGATGCCTGCCTGCGCGACCACTTTCACGTCGCGACCAGCCAGAAGGAAGGGCTGTTCGAGCGCCAAGCTGATGCAGTCGCTCAGCCGGCTGGGAGCCGCGTCATGATTCAATGGACAGGCAACGGCATAGGTATCAGCCCCAATACGTCCGAGCGCATAGGGTTCGACCAGAAATTGCTGTAACCGCTTTGCCACAGCGCGCAATAATTCGTCGCCTGCGCTGCGTCCTTGGCTATCGTTAAACTGGGTGAAGCGCTCTAAATCGATGACCACGACGCAGACGCTGTCGAGCGTGTGGCGACCAAGATTAATAAACTGGTCGAGGCGATTCTTGAATAAGTTGGCGTTGGGAAGGCCGGTCAGTGAATCATAAAATGCAAGATAATGTAGGCGGCGTGATTTTTCAATATGGTCCATCGCAAACGCAATATCGCCGGCCAGTTCGGTCAGGAGTTTAATTTCGTCTTCATGGAAGAACTCCACCTCGCCGGCATATAGGACTAACACGCCAACCGCTTCATCGGACACGATCAACGGAAAGACTGCAAGTGAACGCACGCCCGATTGCGCGTAATGCTCACCGAGCAACACGCGCGGGTCTTGCTGCGAATCATTGGCCACCAGAACGCGTTTTTCCAAGATCGCCGTCCCGACCATCGAGGAGCCCCTGTGTGCACTGGAAATCAACAATTCTTTGACTCTATCCAGTAGTTGTGTGTCTTTGCCTGACGAGACGATTGAGTCAATATCCCCGGTGAGAGGATCAACATTCCCGATCATTGCCATCCGCAACCCACCGGTTTCGACCGCGATTCGGCAGGTCTCTGAAAATAACTCCTCGCGATTATGTGCGCGGGTAATCAAGGTGTTGATGCCGCTGAGAATGGCGTACACGCGGTTCAAATGAAGGATGCGCGCCTCGGATTTCTTCCTGTCCGTAACGTCCTCGCCGATGCTGGCCGAGCCGATCACAGCCCCCTCTGCAGACCGCAGTACGGAGTTGTTCCAGTTGACGAGGCGAAGTTCGCCGTCACGGGTCAAAATTTGGTTTTCTCGATGCCAACTACTGGGCGCCTCGGAGACCAGCGCTGCGAAAGCCTTTCTGATGTCACTATCGTGTGCCGGGATAAATAGATCAAACCAGTTTCTACCGATAATTTCTGCTCGCTGCCAGCCAGTTGTCCGCAACAGATAGTCATTGCAAAAGGTAATCTGTCCATCCAGGTCAAGCATTACTGCAAAGAGTTCCACATTGCCGAGCAGTTCACGATAGCGTCGCTCGGATTCATACAGCTCGCTTTCAGCACGTTTGCGTGCGGTGATATCCCAATTAATGCCGATGACGCGCGTCGCCACTCCATCGTCCCCACGACGCACCTGCGCGTGAGCTTCGAGGACATGCACTTCGCCATTCGGCCAGACGACGCGAAATTCACTATGGAAACCCTGGCCGCCGGCCACGACCTTCAACCACTCAGATTCTGCGCGACTGCGGTCTTCCGGGTGCAAGCCTTTTTGCCAAGCGCGGTAGGCGTCGCTGCCAGCTTGCTCGGTAATCCCATAGAGCGCGTACATCCTCGCGTCCCAATATGTCTTCTTCGCGCTCACGTCCAGATCCCAGATGCCGATCTGTGCCGACTCGGTTGCCAGCGATAATCGCTGCTGGCTTTCCTTCAGCGCTTCTGTTGTGATTTTTTCGTCGGTGATGTCCTTGACTACGCTGGCGACACGGACCATCGATCCGCTGCGGTCATAAACGGGATACCCGCGCGAATGCACCCAGCGAATCGCGCCATCGGTTCGTACTACCCGATAGTCAATGTCATATCTGCCGCTGCATACTTTCTCTATCGTTCGGTCGCGATCGTCCGGGTGGATCGCCTTCGCCCAGATCGAGGAATCTGCGTAGAGGCTTTCACAACTGCGACCCCAGATCTCCTCAAAAGCCGGACTGACGTACAACAGCCGCGAGGCATTAATTGCGCGCAGAAAAAAGACTTCGCGTATGTTCTCGGCCAATTGCCGAAAGCGTAG
>Ga0209591_10003527_pt1 | contig 18123 bp, 28 predicted proteins | sample MAT01_FD_187207 | JGI IMG/M metagenome (GOLD analysis project Ga0209591, IMG submission 187207) | Freshwater microbial communities from Lake Fryxell liftoff mats and glacier meltwater in Antarctica - MAT-01 (SPAdes) (version 2) | ecosystem: Environmental > Aquatic > Freshwater > Ice > Liftoff... | reverse complement strand
ATAGAAAGAACAGCTACAAGAAAAACTGCAGAGGAAATTACTAGCTTTATTAGAAATGCAAGAATTTAATCTAGTTGAAGTTTCAATTTGTTTGTAGTTGCTAAAAATTCTACCACTCGATTTCCTTTTGCCCAGTTTTTACTAGATACTCGTTTGCAAGTTTAAAATGATTGCAACCAAAAAATCCGTTGTAGGCTGAAAATGGGGAAGGGTGGGTAGCTTTTAAAACTAAATGTTTATTGGAGTTAATTAAGTTTTCTTTAGATTTAGCAAAATTTCCCCACAACATAAACACCAAATTTTCTCTTTTATCAGAGAGTTTTTGGATAACCAAATCTGTAAACTGCTCCCAGCCTTTTCCCTGGTGTGAAGCTGGACTTGCAGCCTCCACTGTTAGCACCGAGTTTAGTAAAAACACTCCCTGTTTAGTCCAAGGTAGTAGATTTCCATTTCCAAAATCTTTTTTTATTTCAAATTCAGTTTGGATTTCTTTGTAAATGTTTTGAAGTGAGGGCGGAAGTTTTACCCCATTTTGCACCGAAAAAGACAACCCATGTGCTTGATTTACCCCATGGTAGGGATCTTGACCCAAAATTACCACTTTCACCTTTGAAAAAGATGTTTCCCAAAAAGCTCTGAAAATATCTTCTGATTTTGGGTATATGGTTTTGGTTTGATATTCTTGTTTAACAAAATCAGTTAGGGTTTTAAACTCAGGAGTTTCAAAATACTCTTCAAGAACAAATCTCCATTCATTTTCAATGTTTACTTGGTTTTTCATGTATTTTTAAATTTCAACTTAAGCTATCCAGCGTCTTCGATTACCGCAATTAATAACACTGCAGCAAGTCCAATTCTGTGGTCAAAGTCACCTTGGGTGTCGGCGGTAAAATCAACAGTGATTTTCGTTACAAATGGGTTGAAAGCCCTTTTAAAAAGTGCAATCCGCTTATCAGCCTTATAGATATGAAAAGTTTGTGGAATTAAATTTGATAAAAACCTTCTTAGTAGTGCCAGGGCAGTACTATCTTCTTGAATTAATCCAATTTCAACCTCATCATTGTTTAAGATTAACCATTCGTCGCGGATAAGTGACTTAAGTCCTTTCCTTCTTAAAGCGCCAATTTTAAGATTAGTTTGGCTGTCTATTACATCGTAAGCTGCTGAAAAATCAATTATATTTCTAGCGGCAATTCTAAAAACTTCTTGAGTCTTAGTTTCATCAGTATATACCCGAATATCTTCTTTTAGTTTTAAAATCTTTTGCTTGGAAAATAAAATTTGCACCCCTTTATCATCAAACACCCGTATCGCCGCACCCAAAACGCTGAGTATATCGCGTCGAATTGTGAAAGTTTTTCCTGTAAATAAACTGTTACCCATAATTCCTTGATTTGGAAATTATAAGGTTTTCTTGTCAACCAGATTTGAATGCAGAATATGTATTTACAGTCTCTAAGCAAAGAGTTTTCGAGAAAACCATACTCAAACAAAATTGAAATATAATTTTTTTTCTGAAAACAGAATAAAAGCTGGTGTTGGTGGAATGAATATTGAAAATGGGAAAGTGCTTTTAACAAAAGAAAAAGTGCTATCAGTTAGGGCAAACATGGATCCGTTGGTGGACATTTATAATTTGGGACACCTCAATTGAGGTAGAAAAACTTGGAAGTGTGTGTTGGGTTGATCTAAAAAATTTACCTACCAATCATTATGTACCAGTTCTAGTTTCAGTTGCTATTTTGAAAAGTGGCAAAAGTTATTTTGAAGTTTAAAATTACTGAAAATATTTTTGTCATTTAATTGACATTATCTACTTCAACAGCTTGAAATTTAAGTAATATGAAAACTGCAATTATCACGGGGTGTACAAATGGAATTGGAAAGTCTGGTACTTTTCTTTTACCAAAATTAGGTTATGGAAAACTTTTTTTAGTGGCAAGAAATTTGCAAAAACTGGAAGATGTTTCAAAAGAATTGCTGGAAAAATTTCCAAATACAGAAACTGTTATAAAGGTTGTGGATCTATCAGATTTTGAGGCAGTTGCCAAAGTTTCAAAAGAGCTGAAGGCAGAAACAAAGTCTACAGGAATTGATTTATTTTTAAATAATGCTGGAATTGGGCAGGGTAGTAAGGCTTTGAATAAACAAGGCTTTGAATTTCATTTAGCAACCAATTATTTGTCGCAGGTAATTCTAACTGAGGACTTAATTGAAAATTTAAACCCAGATTCAACTACAATTTTTACTTCTTCCGAGGCTTACAAAGGTGCTAGTATTGATTTTGAAGATATAAATTTGGAAAAAAGTTACAGCTTGTTTAGAGCTTATGGAAATTCGAAAGCCTATCAAATAATGTACGCTAAAATCCTGCGAAATAAATTTGCAAATGACCCTCGAAAGCTTCATTTTGAGGCCATTCACCCAGGTTTTGTGAAAACGGGTTTTGGTAGAAGTGACAGTAATTTCTTACTAAAAGCTCTGCTATTTCTAGGCAGTCCCTTTATGCTTACCAGCGACCACTCTGCCGAGCATAATCTACTAGCGCCAATTTACCCTAAAAATAAAGAATTTGTTGGAAAATATGATATTTGGAGCGACGGAAAGGCTATGAATGTGAAAGCGAATTTTGTGGAAAATGAAAGCCTTGAAAAATTGTGGAAATTCACTGAAAAGAGCGTGGGGGAGTATGTTGTTTAGTTTTTAGATAAGGTCTTTATGTTATTAAAATGGAATTGTGTTTAATTATTTGCCATAAAAATAGAATAGTTTTAGCTGTAAATTGAAACTTAGTAACAAACCCTCTTCACTTCGTGACATTTCCTTGTCAGGGAAGAGCTAAAACGAATTCAATAAATTATAGGGAATTAAAATTCTCCGCTACCTTAAAAATTTTATTTTATGTTACGCCAAATTGAATCAATAATTACTCCGCCAGATCACCATTGGGTTGGGGATGGTTTAAAAGTTCAGAATTTTATTCCAAGCAAAATACCTTGGGAGAGAATTTCCCCTTTTGTAATGCTGGATTACGGGCCTAAAAACAATTTTCCGCCAAGCGAGGTGCCAAAAGGTGTTGGTTCCCACCCTCATCGCGGTTTTGAAACAGTCACGATAGTTTATAAGGGAAGGCTTGAACACAATGATAGTCGTGGAAACTCTGGAATTATTGGTGAGGGTGAAGTGCAGTGGATGACAGCAGGAAGTGGAATACTTCATAAAGAATATCACGAAAAAAATTTTTCCAAAAGTGGCGGCGAACTTCAAATGGTTCAACTCTGGGTAAATTTGCCTGCCAAAGATAAAATGACCGAGCCAAAATATCAGGCTTTAACAAAAAATGAAATAGTCCGGCTTGAGCTTCAAAATGAGGCTGGCACTGCTCAAATTATTGCTGGGGAATTTAACGGACAAAAAGGGCCGGCTTTTACTTTTTCGCCAGTGAATTTAGTAAATTTACATTTAAAACCAAACTCCGAAACTGATATTTTAATTCCAAAAGATTTTAACGCTTCAATTTTAGTTTTAGAAGGGGAGGTGGAAATAAACGGAGAGAAGGTGGTGGAAAATAAAATGGCTTTATTAAAAAATGATGGGAATGAAGAAGTGGTTATTAAAGCTAAGAAAAATAGTATTTTACTAATTATTAGCGGTCAGCCGCTTAACGAACCAATAGCCTCTTATGGACCTTTTTTAATGAACTCCAGAGAAGAAATTATTCAAGCAATGGAAGACTTTGAAAACGGTAAATTTGGGGAACTAGAGTAGAATTATTTACTCTCTTGATTCAAGAAAGTTTTTTTGAAGTAAGAGTATTCTAGTTTGTAAAAAACTATAAAGTAACGAATTATAAAGTATATTATAATAGAAAACCAAACTATCCCTACAATTAGCCAGAATCGAGCTCCTAAAAATGCAGTGTTTAATTGCCTTAAAGTGAACCAAGTAAGACCCAAAATACCCATCCAGGTGAAGTTATTACCCCAAAAAGGAAGTTTGTTTTGCAAAGGGTGGTTAGTATGAAGGAAAGCTTGCACTAATCTAAGAGCAATTCCTAAAATTAGTAAGCTTGAAAACAAGTACAAAAAAAACCAAAAGAATAAACTACCTCTCTCGATCACTGGAGTAATGGAAGTATTTCCTGCTACCCCATCTAGCCAGTATTTTATATCTACGAATTTAGACCAGTCAATTGTGTTCATAGAAACTAAGCAATAGTTTTAATGTAGTCTTTGATATTACTAAATGATTTTTCTGTGATTCCAGCAAAATTCTCAATTTCTGAAAGTTTAGAAATCAATTCAGAATTAGTTACTATACCATTTTTTTCCAAAATATTCTTAATTTTTACTGGTAAATTGATATTATCAGTAGAATTCACTTCTGTCTCTTCACTTTTTACAATTTTCACCGATTTGGTAGGTGTATCAAGTTCTTGGGTGTTTGCTTGAAAACTAGATAGAATTTTTGAAAATAGATCAATTAGATTGTTAAATATAAACTCAACTACTTCACTAGCTTCTACACTTTTATCAGTTTCAAAAGATACTGAAAGTTTATCAAAGTTTGTTTTTTCTCCTACACGAACCTGCTCAACAACAATTGAACTATTAACTACAGGGCTAAAAACAGCATCTACGTAGATATCTTGTGGGTTTGCATTATTTGCCAAGTTAATTTCTTCAACTGATAAGTACCCGAAACCTCTACTTATCTCTATCTCAATTTCAACTTTAGAATCTTTGTTTAAAAAGCAGATATATTGTTCCGGATTTGATAATTCAACTTTAGCATTTTTAGCAAAATCTTTAGCTAAAACTTCGCCTTCTTTGTTTTTAGTTAAAGTCAAAGTTACTTTATCATCATCAGTTAATATCTTTGCTCTGATAAGTTTGAGATTAAGTATGATATCTAAAGCATCTTCCACAACACCTTCAACCGCTTGATATTCATGTGTAATTTCATTAATTTTTACTTTAGTAACAGCACATCCAGGTATAGAAGAAAGTAGAATTCTTCGAATAGAATTTCCCAAAGTATAGCCGTAACCAGGCAGTAGAGGCTCAATTGTGAGAATATTTTTATATTCAGATTCTTTAATTAATGTAGTTTTTAAGGTTGGTTGAGTTAAGCTAAGGTGGGAGATCATAATTTTTTTAAGTTTTAACCTGCTGTAGTGAAGATATTATTTGTGGTGGGTGTGGGAGGACTCGAACCTCCGACCTCTTCATTATCAGTGAAGTGCTCTAACCAACTGAGCTACACACCCTGAAAAATTAGTTTATAATTTCCTTAAATCAGTGGTTAACTGATTAATTAGATTCTAGACTTAGAACTTTTCTTACTCCTTTTGTCAAATAAATATTCTCTGTTTCATCAAATTTAATTGCTTTTTTTAGACTACCACTATTTAGTATTCTTACTTTTTTTATAAACTTATTGACCAAACCTTTTTCTAAAAGTGATTTGAAGTTAACTGTTTCATCAACTAGATAATTTTTTTCCAAAACATCTAAGTTAAGAACCACGCTATCTTTTTTATCAATAGCTTTGAATCCTCTGAATTTAGGAGTTCTTCTGATTATAGTTTTTTGACCTCCTTCAAAACCAATTCTAACACCTTGACCGTGCTTGTTTTGACCTTTGTTTCCTTTACCAGAGTTTTTTCCTCTGCCAGATCCGACGCCCCTACCTACTCTTTTCTTTCCTTGCAGTACGGTTTTGGGTAAATTACTTAGAGTAAACATAATATTATTTTTCTTTAGTTTCAGTTATAGCTGGAGCTTCGGTGACAACCTCTGCTACTTCTTCTTTTTCTACGGATTGTGAAGTGATAGAAGCAACCACTAGATCCCCGTCATCAATTATACTATAATCAGATGATTTATTTAGACTTGATACTCTGATAACATCATCAAAAGATTCTAAAACAGTGATATCAACTTCAATTTGGCTTGGAATATTATCAGGCAAAGCCTCAACTTCAAGCTCTTTTAGAGTAGTGTTTAAAATTCCACCAGATTCTTTAACAGCCTTAGATTCACCAATATAAACTAAAGGAACTGAGGCGATAACTTTTTCATTTAAATTAACGCTCAAGAAATCTACGTGCCTGACGGTGCCTTTAACAGGATCTACATCTAAAATATGAACTATACAAGGAAGAGTTTCTTTACCATCAATTTGCAAATCGATAACATGAGTTTTTCCTGATTCTTTGAATGCTTTTAGGAATTGCCCAAGAACAAGCTCTAAATTTCTTGATTTTAATTGATTACTGTAGATAACTGCAGGTATAATACCTAGATTTCTTAGTTTTCGAACTGAGTTACCAGTTACTGTTCTGCTTGTAGCGACTAAACTTACGTGGGCCATAAAATAATTATATCTTTTCTAATCTACGAATTTAAAGTAAAAATTTCAAATCTAGTAATCATAAGTTTTTCACCAGTACTCTGACTAATTTGAGCTAAATGATCTGCAACAGAAATTTCTGAATTTTTCAAAAACGCTTGGGTAAGAAGGCTAAACTCTTTTACAATCTTAGCTTTTTTACCAGCTAAAATTTTTTCAATCATTTCAGGAGCCTTACCTTCGTTCAATAATTGATTTCGAGAAATTTCCACCTCTTTATCGATAAAGTCTTGATCAACATCTAATTCAGATACAAACTTAGGCTGATATGCAGCGACATGTAAACACACATCACTACCAAGTTCTTTAAAAACATCAGATCTAGAAACAAAATCTGTCTCACACTTTATCTCCAAAAGCACACCAAGTCTACTTTCATGAATATATGAAAAAATTCCTCCATTATTGGTTTCTTTGTCCTGTCTGGCCTGAGACTTCAAAAGTCCTTGTTCTCTTAAATGAGTGATAATTTTGTCCTCATCAATAGTGTCCAGGGATTCAATAGCTTTATTTATATCCTTCAAAGGTAATCCTGTTTTGTAGCGAATTGATTTTATTAAATCGATTATAGACATAGTTAAATTTTATTTTTTATTAGATTCAAAGTGCTTTAAAGCCTCAAAGCTAGCCTGAACTCCAGCAACTTTGTTTCTACTTGTTATAATTTTAGAATAGATGTTTTGGATACCTGCAAGCTCAAGCACTGGTCTTAGGAAACCTCCAGCAATTAAACCAGTTCCAGTTTTAGCAGGTTTAAGCATTAGCTCACAAGCTTTGAATTTTTGCTTGATTGGAAATGTAATACTACCTTCATCATTTAAAGTTATCTTAATTAAATTGTCTTGAGCTTGTTTAGTAGCTTTTGCAACTGCATCTTGGAAATCTAAACCTTTTTTTAGTCCGTAGCCTACTTTCCCAGCTTTATCTCCGGATACAACAAGAGCTGAAAAACGCATACGCTTACCACCTTTTACTACTCTAGTAACTCTGCGAACCAAAATCACCTGACTATCTAAATTAGAGTTTTCATCATCTTTCTGTCTCCTTCCATCTCGTCCTCCACGCCTATCTGCTCCTGGTCCTCTTTTAGTATTACTATTATTACCCCTTGGAAAACTTGAAGATCCCTGGGCTCTTTGTCCAAAACTTCTGTTAGAAGGTCCGTTTTGGGGAGCGGGGCTTGTATTAGTACCTGCTGGCCTAATGCTAAAAGTTTTTTTAGCAACTTCAGTAGTCACTGGTGTTGAGCTAGTTGGAGCAGATGTGTTATTTTCTTCGGACATTGTGATATTATATTAGATTTCGATATTGTTTAATCTTACCTCAGCTACTAGTTTTTCTATTCTTCCATGGTAAAGGTAACCGTTGCGATCAAAGATTACTTTAGAGATTTTTTTACTTTGAAGTATCTGAGCAATTTTCTTTCCAACAAATTTTGATTTGTCAGATTTACTTAGTTTGTCTTCACTGACTGAACTAACTGTAGTGATTGTTTTTTTGGTTACTGGCGCCAAAACTTGAGCTGAAATATTATTGTTTGACCTGGAAACTAACAAGACTGGAAAGTCATAGTTTAATTTTCGTTTTGATCTAAGTTTTTTTATAGTTTGTGAAGACATTTTTTAGAAATAATTAAATTTATTTACCTTTTTTACCTACTTTTTTGCGATAGAATTTTCCAGGGAACTTGAAACCTTTGTGTTTGTACACGTCACAAGGTTTTAATTTGTATAGATTAGCAAAGAAATTTCCAATTAATTGCTTATCATTACAAGTGCCGCTAAGTAGATTTTTGTTTAAAGTTAGTTTGATTTCAGCTGGAATGGCTATAGTTACTAGATGTGAAAAACCCAAGTAAAGAACTAATTCAGAACCTAACTCCATTTTGAAACCAACTCCATTTAATTCAATTTCTTTGGTAAACCCATTTGTAACTCCTTCAACCATGTTAGCCAAGATACTTCTAGTAGTACCCCATATAGCTCTTTGTAGTTTGTCCTCACTATTTTCGATAGTTACTTCAAGAACTCCATCTTGGACTTTAAAACCTACAAATCTTGTAACATTGGTTTCCAATTCACCTAAAGCACCCTTAACGATAATTTTTCTGTTTTCTTTTTGAAAATCAAAATTTACTCCACTTGGTAAATTGATCACTTTTTTTCCAATACGAGACATAACTGCTAAAAAATAGTTTTATTCTTGTCTAATTGTCAAGTTTAATAGATTTGAAATAATAATTCCCCACCAACTTTATTTTTTGCTGCCTCAGCGTGGTGAAGAACTCCTTTAGAAGTAGAAATGATGTTAAACCCAATACCGCCAGTAATTGTAGGGATATCTTGGTAGGATATGTAGATTCTGTGACCTGGTTTAGAAATTCTAATTATCTTTTTTGACCTTTCTAAATTGATCTTTACCATTAAAGTCCTGTCACTAACTTCAAAACCTTCAAAATAACCTAAACTAGTTAACTTCTTACAAACATTAATTACAATGTTGTTTTTTAAAACTTCAGCAGTAGGCCTTCCTACCATTATGGAATTGTTTATTCTTGCTACGAAATCGCTAAGTAAATCTTGTAAAGACATAAAAATTTATTTGCTACTCTTGAAAAATCCATTTAATTCGCCGTTAATAGCCGCTTCTCTGATGCAGATACGACACATATCGAAAAATCTGTAATAACCATGAACACGTCCACAGACCTTACATCTGCGAATGATTCTAGTTGAATATTTAGGTTTTCTTTGGGATTTTATAATTAATGCTTTGCGTGCCATAATAATATTATTTTTTAAAGGGAAAATTTAGTTTTGTTAGTAAAAGTTTATTATTTTCAAACTGTTTGTCAAAAACAATATTGATTTGCATTCCAAAAATAACGCTGGTGTCAAATCCAACAACCGGAAATATAGATGCATTTTCGATTCCCAAACTATAAGAAGAGAAATTTTTGTCAAAAGAGCTTGTTTTAATCCCTTTAAAATCTCTAGTTCTAGGGAGTACTACATAAATCAGGTTTAGCAAAAAGTCTTGAGCTTTTTTTCCACGAAGTGTAGAAACAAGACCTACAATATCACCTTCTCTAGTTTTAAAATTTGCAATTGATTTTTTAGTACCGACCTGTTTTACTTTTTGGCCAGTTAATTTACATAGATATTCTTCAATTTCTTGTTTTTGCTTGCCTTCTTTAAATTTACCAACACCAATATTAATACTTACTTTACTAATCTTTGGTAAGTCAAATACATTTAAATCTTTATTTTCGCTAGCTAACTCAGTAGAAGCGTTTTTTATATAGTCTTGGGAATTTAATTTAATCGGAGTCATGAATACTATTTATTACTATTTTCTAAACTTTTAACTTTTTCAATAATTTGTTTAATAACCAAATCACCAGTTTTTTTGAGTACTCTGGTTTTTTTTCCATTTTCATCAATAGATATCTTTACTTTGGAGAGTTTTAAATCACTAGTTAGTAAAGAAAGATTAGAAACATCGATAAATCTATCAACTTGATTCATACTTCCGGGGTAGTTTTGACCTTGGATAACTGTAGATTTTTTGTAATTTGCAATTTTTGGTACATTACTAACTGCGGCTCTGATTTTTATTATACCTCTAGAGTAGCTTTTTTTGATGATTGAAGTTACTTGACCAATAGTTCCTTTGAATTTGCCACTAATGACTTTCACCTGGTCTCCTGATTGAATTTTTGCTGTGGACATTGAAAAATAGATTCTTAAAATTAAATTTATGTCAATTTATAATACTTCTTCTGCAAGTGAAATAACCTTGCTATAGCCTAGATCTCGAAGCTCTCTAGCAACTGGTCCAAAAACACGCGTTGCAACAGGTTCTTTATTGGCTTTGTTTACAATAATTCCAGCATTATCTGAGAACTTGATACTGCTACCATCTTTTCGCCCAATTTTATGTTTTGTTCTAACAATTAAAATGTGAACTACCGAGCCTTTTTTGATCTTACTACCAACACTAGCTTTTTTCACGGAACCAACAACAATAGAGCCAATTCCAGCACTGGATCTATTATTTTTTCCATTTACAGCGAAAAGCATTACCCTTACGGCTCCTGAATTATCTGCGACTTCTAATATACTGCGTTCTTGTAACATAACTAATATTTTATATGACTGAATTTTCTTTACTTATCATTTTTACATTAAAAGGAAGTTTGTGCCCTGCAATCCTAAAAGCTTCTTTAACCTTATCTTCGGTGACACCTCTAACTTCGAAGATTATTCTTCCAGGCTTAACTGGAAACATGAAATAGTCAATACTTCCAGCACCACCACCCATAGTCATATTCAAACCTTTTGATGTAACTGGTCTTGAAGGGAAAACTCGAATGTAAATCTTTGCACCCTTGCATCTTCTGCTAATTACTCTTCTAGCAGCTTCAATCTGCCTACTGGTTAGCCATGAGCTGGACATTGCTTTCAAACCAAAATCACCAAAAGTCAATGTGGATCCACGAAGCAGCTGACCACGTCTTTTTTGACCGTATCTGTTGAATACTTTTCTGTGAACAATTTTTTTAGGAGTCAACATAAGAAACTAATTATTCAACAACTTTAAAATTAATAGTCTTGGAAACTGGGGTTGTAGAAACTATCTCCACACTGTCACCAATCTTGAATTTACTTGAATCACTACACTGCACAGAGTATCTTTTTTTAGATTTAAATCTTTTTTTATATTTAGGGTGCAACTTTGTAGTAAATACTGTCACTACAAGAGCTTTAGTCATTTTGTTTGATGAGATAATACCGGTCATTGGATTAGTAAGTGTAATTTTTAAATTTATCGCCTTTGTATAGTAAAACTTTAATACCAACTATTCCAGCTTTAGTTTTGCAACCGACCTGAGCATAATCAATACTGGCATCAATAGTGTGTCTAGGGATACTACCAAAAAGAAAATCTTCTTTGCGGGCAATTTCAGCACCATTTAAACGACCACTTACAGTAATCTTTGCACCTAAAACACCAGAGTATCTGATTTTTTCTATATAGCTTTTAGCCAGTCTCCTGTATGGAATATTTCGTTTCAATGCTTCAGACACCTCATCAGCTATTACTCTTGCAGATCTATTAGGATCCTTAAATTCTTGAATATCTAGTCTTAGGTCTTTTGGTAAAGCAAATTTTACAACTAAATCTTCTTTCAGTTTGTTGATTGTAGCTCCTGATCTTCCGATAACTACTCCAGGCTTAGTTACATATAAAACAACTTCAATTTTTCTGAAATATCTTTTTATGATGATTTCCACAAGTCCTGCATTAGAAAGTTCTTTCTTTAAAAAAACTCTAATATCTCTATCTTGCAATAATAATTTGGAATAACTACGTCCCGTAGCAAACCATACTGATCTTTGCAGAGTACTAGGATCGCTAGGATTGCTTCCAATATTACTGAGCCTTTTTTTTGCTCTAAATAAATCAACTGATATTTTTTGACCCATAGGTATAGATATTAAGTAAGAAAAATGATTTTTGTCAATTTTAGTTTATAATTAATTAAATTTTTATGTTAAACTGGTTTATTCAAACTCTCAAGCAAAACTTTGATTCTGCTATATCTGCGCCTGATTCTTGAACTAGAACCTCTAGCTCTTGGAACTACACGATATAGTTTTTGCGCTTCTTCAGCCACTATACTAGAAACTTTATAGGTTGTAAACTCAGCTTGAGTAAGTTTCAAGTTTGCAGCTGCAGATTTCAATAGATTGTAGATTTTCTTAGTTTTACCTTTGTTACTTCCCTGAAGGATTAACATAGCCTGATCCAAGACCTGACCACGTATTTGGTCGATAACTAATCTAGTTTTTCTAGCACTGTAATTCAAAATAGTTGATGCTGTGTATTGTGGAGACATTTGTTTTTTAGCTTAAAATTTATTTTTTCTTTCTTCTCTTAACTATAAAGACGTTACTAACCAATTTTTTCTTTCTAGTCTTCACACCAAGAGCATGTTTACCCCAAGGTGTCTTTGGATATTTCATACCGATAGAGTTTCTAGCTTCACCTCCACCATGAGGATGATCAACTGGATTCATGACTTTTCCTCTAACAGTAGGGCGAATACCCATATGTCTTCTACGACCAGCTTTTCCAAGTCTAACTAGCTCATGAGCTTCATTACCCACGCGACTAACCACACACTTACACGTAGCTAATAATTTTCTAATTTCTCCTGAAGGAAGTTTAACAGTAACGAATTTTTCTTCTTTAGCTGTGACAATAGCATAGTTTCCAGCTGATCTAACCAATTTTGCTCCTTGTCCTGGATTCAATTCTATTTGAGAAACGAAACTTCCAATTGGAAGACTGTTTATATTTACCAAATTTCCATCTATTATATCTTGATTTACTCCAAACTGATCCCCTACTTTCATTCCTTTTGTATGAAGAATATAGTTACTATTACCTGTTTTTAGGTCATTTACTAAACAAACAAACGCACTTCTCCCTGGATCATATTCTACACTTAAAATCTTAAACCCGAGCTCGAAATCCCTTTTGAAGTTAACTTGTCTTATCATCTTGCGGTAACCTCCACCTTGGTGTCTAACTGTAATCTTTCCGCTGGCATTTCTTCCAGCATTTCTTTTTTGCCTAATTAAAAGTTTTTTATTAGGTTCGTCAGTAGTCAAAATCTTGCTATAGTCTATAACTGAAGTTTTGCGACGTCCTGGTGTAGTTGGCTTATAGAGTTTTATTTGAGACATGTTTAGGCGGTAGGATTAAAAGAAATTTTTAAATATATTTCTAGGGTTGTATTTTTTAAATTGTACTCGTAAATTATTGCAAAATTTGGATTACTTCTTGTGTTTGATGGTTTATAAGAATCAGGATTTTCTCTAATTAAATACTCTGTTATTTCGGAAATACTTTTTTCAAAATCATTAGGCCCAGATCCATATTTAGAATTAGCAACAATTTCTATAGTGTCGTAGCCTCGTGCTTCTGTAGACTTACCTGTGATAAACACTTTTAGGTCATGAGACTGGAGTAACTTAACTATCTGTTCAATAGTTCCTCTGTGTTCTGTTCGTAAATCATCCCAAATTTCAGACATATTTTATTATTTAGCATTTTTTCCTCCATGACCTTTGAAGGTAGTTGTAGGTGAAAATTCACCCAGTTTATGACCTACCATATCTTCTGTAACAATAATTTCAATGAATTTTCGACCGTTATGAACAGCAAATTTAACACCCACAAAATCTGGTAATATAGTACTGTCTCTGCTCCAGGTTTGAATAGGAGTAGTTGAACTAGTTGATTTGTAGGTAGCAACTTTTATGATTAGTTTTGGTAAGCAAAAAGGACCTTTTTTTAGTGATCTAGACATTCAGATAATAATTTATTTTGTTACTAGTAATGGATTTAAGAATTCGTTAATTTTGATAATAGTGTCTTCGTTTATTAGCTCACCAATTTTTAAACGAACAAAATATTTTTGTGGTCTAAATTGAAGAACCTTATTTCCACTCTTACCTCTTTTCTTAACTTTTTGTTGGGTATTTGTGGTTGTTACTTTAAGTGGATTTAGACCTTGCTTTCTAAGTAATTTAGTAAGCTCGATTTTATTAGTGTTATATTTCTTTTGAGCAAATACTAAAGTATAAGTGTTTGTTTCCTGTCCTTTGTAGGCTTTTTCGGTCTGAACTAAAACGCAAGTAGTCATCTTATTTTGTAATTTTTTCTTCTAAAATTTGTTTTGCTTTCGGGGTCAATATCCAATTTCTGGCATTAACCAAATTGATAATTTTCATATTTCCAACGTTCATCATTTGAGCCTCGGTACTGTTGAACCCAATTACTTTGGATTTATCTTCGTTACTGTATAAAATAATAGTTTGTTTATCTTTTGTATTTAGTTTTTCTCTTAAATTACTTAAAGTCTCTACGGCATTTTTGGTTTTTAAATATTCAAAAGTATCACTGAATTGATAGACTGAATCTTCAGAAAGTCTGTCTTTTAGAATTGATTTAATAGCTGTAATTCTGGAGCTTTTATTGATTTTACAGTGCCAGTTTACAGTATTTCTAGGTCCAAAGTTAACACCTCCACCTACCCAGATTGGTGATCTTGTGGAACCATGCCTAGCTCTACCAGTACCTTTTTGCTTCCAAGGTTTTTTGCCTCCACCGCTTACTTCTGCTCTTGTTTTTGTGTGGGCGTTGCCAGACCTTAGATTCATTAGTTCAGACCTAACAACCTGAGCTAAAAGATTAGTTTTAACTTCATAGTCTACTAAACTATCAAAGGCATCGACAGTCTTGTTTAAATTTTCATCTACAATTTTGATTTTAAAAGACATCTGATTACTTTACTTTTTGGATTTTTAAATAACTGGTGTTGCTTCCTGGAATTGAACCTTTCACAAAAATTAAACTGTTTTCTTTATCTATAGCAACTACTTTGGCTTTTTTGAGAGTAACTTGTTTATTACCCATGTGTCCAGCCATTTTTTTTCCTGCGGGAACTCTTTGTGGCCATCTAGAACCAATAGATCCAGGAGCTCTTTCATGATCATGTCCATGACTAGCAGGTTGACCGTGAAAACCCCATCTCTTTACTACACCTGTAAAACCTTTTCCGATACTAACTCCGGTAATATCAAGTAGATCTGTATCGCTAAAATCATTAATATCAAAATATTTTTTATCTTCAGGTAAGTTAATATTTCTAAACTCAGCTAGTTTTTGGAAAGATAATTCCTGAGAAAGATATTTTTTTACATGTCCAAGCTCAGGCTTGGTAGAATTTTTCTTTTTTACACCAGCAACTTGAACAGATTTATAACCATCTTTTTCAAGAGTTTTAAGCTGTAATATATAATTTTTTTCAAACTGAAGAACAGTTACAGGAGTACTTTTACCTTCTAAAAAGATTCTAGTCATTCCAACTTTTTTTGCAAAACCAAGGGACATTGTAATTTTATTAAACTGTTTCTATACTTAAATCAACTCCAGCAGGCAATGATAAAGTTGAAAGATTGTTAACTATCTCACTATTAACATCATTGATATCAATTAGTCTTTTGTGAACTCTAGCTTCGATTTTATCTCTAGATTTTTTGTAAATAAAGGTAGATCTAAGAAGCGTAAACACTTTCGTACTAGTTTTCAAGGGAATTGGCCCTCTGACCTTACCACCTGATTTTATGACTACTTGGACGAGTTTTTTTACTGCCTCATCAAGGACAATGTGATCGAATGAGTATATTTTGACTCGCATTTTTGTGGCGGACATGAAATGATAAAGTGAGATTGTTTAAAGCTTACTGATTGTTATAGTAGAATTCTATCCTTGTCAAGAATTAAGTATAATATTGAGAGTACTAGTCTTCAATTTCTAGTTTTGCCAAGAGACCCAATAGGATAAAAATTGGCATTATAAAAATTGGGGAAAAAGTTACCCATTGTAAATAATAAGCAAACAAACTAAAAGTTAGTATGAGTCTAGATAGATTTGAATCTTTTATCCAGTTTTCAGAATTTATCAGTTTTTTAATATTAACCCAAAGTGGTTTTGTAATTATAAATATAAATAGTAGTAGTGGTAAAAACCCAAATTCTAACCACACTTCCAAATACACATTGTTTACTATTAAATACGAATCTGCTGCATTTCCATAATTTTTAAGTAAAAAACTTGCCCAATATCCAAACTGGCCACTGCCAATCCCAAATACAGCATTTTCTGGCAGAAGTATTAGCGCAGTTCGGATAAAGTCTAACCTTTCTATAGAAGATGCAAATTGAAAATTTATAGTGTCGTAGAAGTTACTAACTAGATCTTGTAATAAAAAAGCTGCTCTTTGAGAGTATAAAACTATTAGAGTTAGTCCTGCAGCCCCGATAGCCAGCGGACCTCCAAAACTTCTTAAAATTGTCCAGATCGGGAATTTCTTGATACTTAATATTACTGCAAATAAAAGACTTATGCCAAGTGCCAGGTAAGCACTTTTAGATAATGTTAAAGTAAAAATAGTTAAAAACAAAAATAGAAATAGAAAATTATAAAATCCTGAAATCTTTGTAAAAATTCTCTTTTTAGCTAGCGTCACAAATATACAAAAAAATATTGGTAGAAAAAGCATTCCAGCAAAATATAAAGGCTCTAAAGCTGTGGAATGAATTCTAGGTATTCCAAAAACTATTTTAGTGTACTGTTCTCTGAGACCAGTTAATGTAATTGGAAGTCCTACTAAATCTCCTAAAAATTGATACACTCCAAAAATACACGCAAAAGCCAAGCTCACAACTAAGTATTTTAGTTTCTGATAAATATTTTTGCTGAAGTTAGCTAGCAGAAATGTGGCTCCAAAAGAAAGCCAAGTAGCTAAGCTAGTAATCCAAAATCTTCTTTGATCAGCAACAGCCAGCCAGGAAGGTATAGAAAGAACTAAGAACAAAACCATTAAATATCCAATATTATGAAATTTTGATTTTAAAAGCTCCGTATCTTTTTTCAAAAATAAAATTATAAGTGTCCAAAAACCAAATACTACTAACAACTGGCCAATTCTAAGGTTTGCCCCTCCTAAATCCAAACTTGGTATTCTTTCAAAAGGCAAAGATATCACTAACAAAGTGCAGATCTTATCTAGCCAGCTATATCTAGAGTAACGCCATAAAAATAGACTAATAGATCCTAAAAAAGATATACCCAGAAGACTCAAGGCTAGCAAATTTAGCATAAATTTAAAATTTTATAGAAGGCTAAGTTATAGTTTAAAAATATACTATACTGGAAAAATAAGCATATCCCAGCAATTTCTAATTTTAACAGACAGCAAAACCAATCTTTAGTCAAATTTAAGATTCAAACCTTGTTGAATTAACTGCTGGTTGGTGATTATTTGAGTTTCGGGATAGTTTTCAATTTCAACATTCTGCCCTAAACTAAATACCGGTTCATTCAAGCCTGGCTGGCCCAAAAACTTCAACTTTTTAGTGTCTTTAAGAATAAAACTAAAAGTGACCTCGCTAATTTCTTGATCTTTTATATAAATACCAACTACTTGACTTCCATCCGGTTGCTGGTAGACGAACCCTGGTTTTGAACCATCTTCAGAATAAAGATTTTTTCCAGTATCTACAATTTTTTGAACTGATTCAGGAGCTCTCATGGCCTTGCCAGAAACATCAAAAACTCCTTGGTCATAATATTTTCTCAAAAATGGGATTTTAAAGTCTTGTGGACTTTGTACATTTATTTTTTGAGCTTTTTTAGGTAATTGTAAACCTACAAACGTAAAAGTGGCGTCTTTGGAAAAACCTCTTTGTAAAACAGGATTGTCAGGTAAAATTTGTTTGTATTTTAGAGTAATTTCCCCGGTGGAATTATTTTTGAATAAGTTAAATTGATTTTGAGTTAACAAATTTCGTTTATCTCCAGAAATATTTGCAATTAGCGGGGTAACTATATTTATTTCTGGGCTTTCACAAGCTTGTTCAGAGGAAAAACCTAATTTATCAACAAAAGCTTGAATATTGGGGTTTTTATACCAAGACTGAATATCTCTTGAAAAGATTGACTGCAATAGCTTTTCTACTAGATCCTTTGAACTAGTTTTACTTAGAACTTCAGGTAATTTGTTTATTAAAGCGTTTAATATTTTAGTTAGCTCTTCTTTTGGGTTTGAAATATTTTTTGCTTCTGTAGAG
>Ga0209591_10003524_pt1 | contig 18130 bp, 15 predicted proteins | sample MAT01_FD_187207 | JGI IMG/M metagenome (GOLD analysis project Ga0209591, IMG submission 187207) | Freshwater microbial communities from Lake Fryxell liftoff mats and glacier meltwater in Antarctica - MAT-01 (SPAdes) (version 2) | ecosystem: Environmental > Aquatic > Freshwater > Ice > Liftoff... | reverse complement strand
CTCCGCGGACTGAAAAAATAACATAATTTCAACTGTCGTTCTTCAACTCGCTTAGAGTGGGTTTTGTCTGTATAGACGCGGTTTCAACCGCCCGGTCTTCTTTAAGGATCAATAGGAAATGTTAAAGCGCCAAGTGATAGGTATTTTGACCGCGATGCGGCAAAAATATTAATTCTTGCTTGATAATATCTGGTTGCAAACCTAAACTTTCCAATGGAATCAAGCCTAGTAAGGGGTCTTCACCTCCTGGCAATTCCATACAATTAAACTCTCCTTTCCGTTCCCCTACAGCAAGACTCAATCTTTTGAATAAACGTGCTTTTTGGATGCCTGCGGCTGTCTTGACCTCGACTTCTTCATCGAGTGTTAAACCTAATTGCTGAATAATTGGTGCGGGCAAACACAGGCGAGTTGCACCTGTATCAAATATGACGTTTTCTAAGGTGATAGAACGCACATCACTATCGGTGATAAATCCTCTTTCTTGCAAAATTTCATCGACTAGGTTGGTGACTGTGATTGTGGCGGTAACTAAGCCCATTTTTTCAGTGATTTTGTGTGACATAATCAGATGAGATGAATTGTTTGACATCTAAGATTTCAATCAATACCAGTTCTCCACTGCTAGAATAGTGTAGAATCATTTGCCCTTCATCTTCGGCATAGGCGATCGGGCGTTGGCGAAGCCCTTGAAGAGGATCGCAAATTTCGATCAGCATCGCATCTACATCAGGGCTATATCTAATCTTTTTCATATTTATCCCTTGGTGTAAGGTGCACAGCGTGCACCCTACAGAATGGTGCGGTTAGCTTTGACTGGCTAGAGAAGTCGGGGATATCCCACTTTTTGCCTCTGCTGTTTTCGATTCTGCCAACTTGTCCAAAATCTCGACAACCTCTCTTTCAAATATCACCTGAGCGCGATTAGTGCGGCCGCCAACATAAAGTTTGCCGTCCTTTTCCAAAGCCCAAATCTGCGAGTGAGACAGATAGCTCATCATCACACTAAGCATCAGCAACCCAAAGCCAGTATAGACGAGCGGAATTCCCGGATCGGCTTTAATTTGCAATCCCGTACTGCCTACAACTTCGTCAATTGTCAGCATGACTCCATTAACTTCTACCGCCGTGCCTGCGCGAACTGTAGTTAACAATTGGCCATCCGTACCGTACACTAACATCGTTCCTTGCAAATCTTTTGCTAGCAGAGAAACTCCCGCACTCAAATCTGGTTTTGTCGGAATCCAAGCACCCCAAATTCGGCCTTTACCTTGGGTGTCTAACTGAGCCATTGGCAATTGTAAAACCGGGCTTTTGTTGAGGCGAACTCGCACGGCGGCTATTGCCCAATCTGCTTGATAAAAAGTGACTCCCCGGTATCTGAGGGGCTCGTTAACGTGAATGGTTTTGCGATCGACCTCTTGGCCTGTTTTGTCCAAAACTGACAGATCAGAGTAAAATTGGTCGATCGCACCGCTCGGACTATAATCGATCCAGAACCGATTAACTCGCATCGACCAATCCTTCGGTATTTGTGGCCCCGCCCAAGGCCCCGCATCCATGATATTCTGCACCTGAAATGTTTCGCCGCTGGGAACCATTTCTTGACCGAGAAATCCCGTCATCGCGCCCCACATCGACCCAGCTAAAATAATTAGCATACTGGCGTGAACAATAATCGGGCCGATTTTACCAATTATTCCCTTGCGAGCATAAACTTTTTCGCCTTCTCGAAATATACGGTAGTTTTTTTGCTGCAAAAGTTGTTCTAACGAAGTTAAACCAACTGTTTCTAATTCCGCACTGAGAGCTAATTTTTCAAACTGCTTTGGTTCTTCATAAAATTTCCAGCGGCGGGCGGCTTTTAATGCGGGAAATTGTCGGGTAAATGTACAAGCTGTTAAGCTGCTGCCGAACAAAATTAGGATTGACAAAAACCACCAAGTGCGGTATACGTGGTCTAGTCCTGCAATTAGTACAACTTTCCAAGTTAGGAAGCCGAACAAAGCCGGGTGTTCTGGATAGTTAGATTGGTAAAACTCTACTGATTGGCCTTGTTCGATGACAGTGCCGGAAATGCTGAAAAATGCGATCGTCAGTAGCAAGATAATTGCCAGCCGCAAATCTGCTAGCACCGGCAAGATTTCTCGCTTGAAAAACCTTTGAGGGGCAGTCGCCCAGTTTGATAGTTTAGATAGAAATACTTCTTTTGATGTCATTGGTAATTATGAAGGAAGTTCGGCAACGGATTGTGTAACGGATGTAACGGATGGAAGGAAGGAAGGAAGGAAGGAAGGAAGGAAGGAAGGAAGGAAGGAAGGAAGTTCGGCAACGGATTGTGTAAGGGATGTAACGGATGGAAGAAGGGAGAAGGAAGAAAGAGGAGGGAAAAACAAAAGATGAACAAAATATTATTATTTTTATTGAAAAAGTCTCAATCAATTTTGAAGTCTTTCTCTTTTCTTTCTTTCTTCCTTCGTGTTGTTCGCGTCTTCGCGGTTCGTTAAAAACAACTTAATTCACGCATTCAGTAGAGATTGCTATATCTTTAAATAAAGACTGAAGTCCTTACTACTAAACTTAAGCGGGAAGGATGCGGGAAAGCAGAGAGAAAACGCCAAATCCTACTAGCAAAACGCCGCTAACAGGCGTAATCCAACTAGACCACCGACGTAATTCTAACAACTTTTTAATGCTAGCAGTGAAAGTACCTGCTATAATCAGCGGAGCGACGTAGCCAGCAGCATAAAACAGCAGCAACACACCACCTAAAACTGTATCTCCCGTTTTGGAAACCCAAGCTAAGAGTGTAGCTAAAACCGGCGTGCTGCAGGGAGACGCTACCAAACCAAAAGTTAAGCCCAATAAGTACGATCGCACGCCCGCCGGCAAATCTTTCGGCACCCACCCCACAGCGTCGAAAGACGGCATTTGTAAGGGTAAAGCTTCGAGTAAATTCAGCCCCATTAGAATAGCAATAATGCTGACAAGAATCGGCAAACCCAGGCCAATTTTGCCGTAAACTTGTCCGGCAAATGATGCTACAATACCTAAACCCGCAAGGGTGGTGGCTAATCCCAGGGAAAACCACGCAGACTGGGCTGCAGCTTGCAGGCGACTTTTTGCTTCGTATCCACCGATGTAGCCGATCGTGATCGGCAACATTGAAAGCATACAGGGCGTTAAGCTCGTTAGCAACCCTGCCAGAAAGATGACTCCGACGCTGACTAAACTGAGGTTTGTCAGTTGAGTATTTACTAAATTATTAGCAAATTGTGCGAGTTCGTAAAGTTGAGTTTGCAGGGTTTCCATCAGTCGATTTTAGATTTTAGATTTTAGATTTTAGATTGACTCCACAGTCTAGCGATTTTAGATTTTAGATTTTAGGTTTTAGATTTTAGATTGACTCCACAGTCTAGCGATTTTAGATTTTAGATTGACTCCACAGTCTAGCGATTTTAGATTTTAGATTTTAGATTGACTCTACAGATGAATCTGGGAGTTTCAACTAAATATCTAATTTTTTTGCTCTTCACGACTCCTGTCGGGGGCTTGTATCCCTAGGCAGGTGACTTCAGGTTCGGGGCTGTTCTGGCTTTGTTGAAAATTGTAACAGATGCGGGCAGGTTCGGTTTGAGATTTAAGATTTTAGCAATATTTACTGGTTAGGAGTTAAAAGGTCGATCGCACCCTGGTTTAAATTAATATCTTGACAGCATCCTCAACAAGCTGTTGGCAACGGGCGCAGCTACACCCGATAATTCATTGACTGCGAAATCGGCCCGAAAGGCTGTTGTTGAAATTCTTCAAGCAGACTTTAATTTTACTCTACTTTAAATTAAAGCCACTTTCTTCATTAATAGACCCGTCCGGCATTATTGCCCCTGCCAGCACCGCACCTCTGAGATTTGCTCCCGTTAAAATAGCGCCTTCTAAATTAGCATTGCTCAAATTAGTGACTTGTTTGGAACCTCGGAAAAAGAAGCTGTGCAAGTCAGCACCTGTTAAATTAGTGTCGGCCAAATTAGCATATTGCAAGTCAGCACCGTGCAGCGTCGCATCCGTTAAATTAGCTTGGGTAAGATTGCTTCCCCAAAGTCGAGAATCTAAGACATTAGCATCTTGTAAATTGGCGCGGCTCAGATTTGCCAAAGTCAGATTAGCGTCCCACAACTTCGTGAAGTTGAAATTAGCTTCGGTCAAATTAGCTCGACTGAGATCCGTGCCTAAAATATCAGCATTTGCTAAATTAGCGCCGGTGAGGTCTGCGTCAGAAAGATCCGCATTTTTTAAGTTAGCACCGGACAAATTAGCGCCGGACAAATTAGCGCCGCTCAAATTGGCTTCTTGGAGATTAGCTCCCCGCAAATCGACAGCGCTCAAATCGCATTGCTTCCACAGAAAGCTGACGCACCAATTATCTTTTAATAGGTGACTCAAATCCTCCGAATTTGCGGCCATCACAGGAGGAGTTAAGTAGAGAGTGAACAGGACGATCGCCAACACTGCCGCGAAGAAAGTTTTCAACCTCATAACTCTTTTCATTGACACTAAGTTGCGCCATAAATTATTGATGTCTAATCAAAGCATAGCAAATAATCGGCAACTTTCCTCAGCAAGATTACTCAAAAATATTAGTGTAGTGAAAGGTTAATCAGGATTGGCGCAAGCACAAACTTAACTCAGGTTGTGTTAGACCCGCTTTGAGCTAGAAACCCGGTTGCTTCACAGATGCCTCGCTGCAAAACTAATATTTTTCCTAAAAACCTGGTATAAGATGACCGCAAGTTCGATCGGGATTTGCCAGTGCAATATCGCTACAAAGTAATACTTGCAGCAGGCAGTTGCGATCGCTCCCCCAGGGGCATATCTGCAAACAATCCTGGATAAGTTGAGAGATGTTCAAGGGGGATTTGAGGATTTTCAGAAAGCATCAGAACTTTTTAAACAGCAGGGTAAAATAGAAGATCATTACGATGCAGTTGCTAAAATCAAACAGTTATGGTAATAAATTTCCTCAGCTCCCGGACTTCTTAAAAAAGTCCGAGAGCTAATTGTGGCCAAATTAGCCAATTCTCAATATGGGATCTCCCGGTAGCAAGCCATCAAACGGGGAAGAATTACTAGCCGTAATTGCAAAAGTAGCATTTTGAACTACTGCGGGGAGGACATTTTGAACCACAACCCTTCCACCACCTACCAATGGAATGATAGTGTTGCTTCCAGACGCAATGAATGAAACATTTGATAAATTGCTGGTACTAATGCCAATGCGATCGCCCTCTTCCGGTTTGAAATCAAGAATTATATCGTTGTCATCCTGCAACAACAACGTAGTTATGTCCGAGGTACTTACAACAAAAGTGTCTGCACCGCTACCGCCAGTGAAAGTGTCATTGCCATCATCGTTAACTAAAACATCATTGCCATCACCACCGGTTAAAACATCATTTCCTTTGCCGCCTCGCAAAAAGTCGTTACCAGCACCGCCATCGAGATTATCGTCGCCGAGATTTCCAATCAAAATATCGTTACCAACACCACCCGTAATTAAGTCGTTACCTTTACCACCTCGCAAAAAGTCGTCACCCGCTTCGCCACTGATGGTATCATTGCCTTGGCTACCATTAATCGCATCATTGGTTGGTGAACCAGTTATGCGATCGCCTCCGCTACCTCCCAGTACACCGCTAGGATTTTGCTGAGAGTCTTGGGAAGTGACTTGATAGGTGTTCGGGGCATTAGGTAATTTGAGCGATCGCAAAGGTAAACTTACAAGATTAGTAGTGTTGATGAAATTGTTGAGCAAATTAACATCGGTAATTATGCTAGAAACCCGGCTGGGGACAATTCCTTGAACAACTTTTGCACTCGAAATGCGATCGCCCTGCTGCACCGCATTCACCGTATCAAAACCTTGAGTCACATAGCCAAAAACAGCATAATTACCGTTTAAAAACGGCAATTCGTCTAAAGCAAAATAAAACTGCGAAGAAGCCGAATTCAAAGCATTAGAACGAGCCATTGCCACAGCCCCGACAGTATGCTGCAACTGCGGCGTCTGGGTTACAACTTGGTTGTAAACAGGTTGCGCGGCCCCTTGCGGCTTAATTTCCAAAGGAATAAAACGCGCCTGATTGGTATCCGGGTCAATAAAATTACCCGTTCCCAATTGACTTGCTGGAATTGCGGCATCCCTGCTGCGGGGATCGCCTCCTTGCACCACAAAAGGATCTGGCTGGCGCACAACTCGGTGAAACATCACCCCGTTGTAAACGCCACGCTCAACTAAGTCAACAAAATTGCCAGCGGTAATAGGCGCATTAGTGCCATCTACTTCGATCGTAACGGGTTGACCGTTAATTACCTGTACTACTGTAGCTTTGCCTGGTAACGGGAGTGCAGCGGCCATAAATAAATTGTTATTTTAGTAAGTGATCTTTGGCTTTTGGGAACAATTGGTCAAAACAATCCACGAATTGCCCTTACCCATTTAATCAGAAAACTGTAAACTTGTGTTAAGTACAATTCTACTTCTAAATTTATGCTCTCTCGCCGCTACTTTTTTAGCACTTTATTGGCAATTTGTCTAGTTGTCTTAAGCTTCAATTTTGCGGCCCCCGCCTCAGCCCTCGGTGGCAAGCTGCCGCAGGTGAATCAACCCGCACCAGAGTTTACTTTGCCCACTAACAGCAGTAATGGACAAGTCTCCCTGTCCGATTATCGCGGTCAGTGGCTGGTAGTCTACTTTTATCCCAAAGATTTTACATCGGGTTGTACGATCGAAGCGCGCAGATTTCAGCAAGACTTGCCGAAATACTTAGCCAAGAATACTCAAATTATCGGCATTAGCGCTGATGATGTCGATTCCCACGCAGAATTTTGCGATTCCGAAGGTTTGAAATTTCCGCTGTTAGCTGATACGAGCGGAAAAGTAAGTAAAGCTTACGGTTCTTGGATGAGTTTTATTTCGGCGCGACACAGTTTTATTATTGATCCAAAGGGCATTTTGCGCGAAACTTTTGTCAAGATTAATCCAGCGATTCACTCTCAAGAAGTTTTTGCCCGTTTGGGTGAATTGCAGGCTGATAGCTAATCCCAAATTTAACCTTTAATTTATTAAATATTGTAAGCGGGTTTTAGGCCTGCTCACAATATTCTTAAGATGATTTCATCTTAATGAGAATTCAGTTTAGCATTGACTTCCACAGGTTCGGAAGAAGATTTATTGCCTGAAAGATTTCTTTTTATGCGAGAAATGCGACCTTCTGGGTCAATTCCCTCAAAGGTTGGTGGCAACCAAACTCGGATTACCAACAACATTCCCAAAACCAGCAAAAATGCACCTGTTGATAATATCTGAACCCAAGGAGTTTCCAAAACTCCTCGCACGATAACTTCTCGCAATACTGATACAATACAAACTTCTACAGCTACGCCTATCGAAACACGCTGCTCTTGCAAGTAAATAATTAGTAACCGAAATAACTCAACCAAAACTAAGAGAGATAGAATATCTGCCGTCACTTCCTGGAAATTTAAAGGAGGCAGGAGCGAGAAGAACATTTCTCGCAGTTCCAGCACCATAAAGCAGAACAAACCGATACATAAGGAAATTACAATTAAGTCTTGAACTGTTTCTAGAGCGCTGACGATTAGTTTCAGATTTAACCATTGCGGGGGATTACTTGCGGAGTTGTTTGAAGGCTTTTGCATTGACGGCTCCTGCAACTTGTTTTACCTTTTACATTTTAAGGTAAATTGAGCTAATCTTTGACAATAAAATGGTTTAATTTATTTATAACCATCATAAAACTTCCCTCAGTTAAAAAATTCATACAAACTTTGATTTGCCTCGCAGGTAGGTTGACATTTTACTAAGGTTTATGGTAGGAAAAGCTTGCGATTCACAGCTTTGATAGGTAAAAGCCAGAAAGTCAAAATGCTGAAATGCTGTAATTGTTATAAGATATGAAAATTGTAAATAATTATTTACAATAGTTTGATAAACTCAAGCTAGGGACTATGGGCTCGAATCATACAAAAGCTCTAAAGTCAACCAAAAAACCAAAAATAATCCAGAGAGGATTGAACACAATGGCATTTGAACTTGCACCTTTACCCTTCGCCGCTGACGCTCTAGAGTCAGGTCATATGTCGGCAAACACGTTTTCGTTCCACCACGACAAGCACCATGCTGCTTACGTGACCAACCTCAACAAACTGATTGAAGGCACTGAACTTGCCAGCAAATCTCTCGAAGAAATTGTGGTGGCATCTTCCAAGGATTCAGCCAAAGCTGGCATTTTCAACAATGCTGGCCAAGTCTGGAACCACAATTTTTTCTGGAATTCCCTGAAAGCAGGTGGCGGCGGGACTCCGACTGGAGCTTTGGCTGACAAAATTACCGCAGACTTCGGCAGCTTTGACAAATTCAAAGAAGAATTTAAGGCCGCTGCGACAACTCAGTTTGGTAGCGGTTGGGCTTGGCTGGTTTTGGATAATGGCACTTTGAAAGTGACCAAAACTGCTAACGCTGACACTCCATTGGCACATGGTCAAATCCCGTTGCTGACTTTGGATGTGTGGGAACACGCTTATTATTTGGACTTCCAAAACCGCCGTCCTGACTACATTGCTAATTTCTTGGATAGTTTGGCTAATTGGGATTTCGCGGCTGCAAATTTGGCTGCGGCTTAGTAGAGGTTTTGCTGGAGCCGATCGCGCTTTTGGCAAAAGTCTAAAATAGTCCTATACAGTAGCATCAATTTGAAGTAAATCGGAGTTCCGGTTTACTTCACCTATCTCAGGTAAATGAGTGATCCTCAGCATAGGGTACTTGTAGTGTAGGTTGGGTAACGCTCGCGATTCACCCAACCTACAGAATAAAATCTAAATTCTAAAATCGGCTGATATTGTGTTATGCTCTTAATGGTAACTATTTTATGATTTTTGTACTTTCAGTGGCTGTTCGCGCGATGACCTCTTCACCAACCATAGCTCCTGTCCGATCGAGTCAAGTTACTCGCAAGCCTTATCCAAATTATCGGGTAATTGTTCTCAACGACGATTTCAATACATTTCAGCACGTTGTTGAATGTTTGACAAAGTATATACCAGGCATGACAAGCGACCAAGCTTGGAATTTCGCCAACCAAATCCACAACGAAGGACAAGCTACTGTTTGGGTTGGCCCACAAGAGCAAGCAGAACTTTATCATATGCAATTGAGCCGTGCTGGACTGACGATGGCACCGCTAGAGTCCACTTAACAATTTTTATTTGATATAATTCTAGAATCTAAAATCTAAAATCCAAAATCTAAAATCGGTTGGTTTGCCAAACTTCATCCCAAGGCCCGCCCCCAACTTCCAAACCACACAAAGAACTTTGAGCTTCTAAAATAATTCTAGAACGCTGATTGCCATTTTTGTCAACATTTCCGCCCAATAATTCTCGCAGTTGTAGCCGCAATTCACCGTGGGTAGTATCCCGACAACAAAAAGTCATACCCTTTGCTGTAGGAGCTCGCACATAAGTACCCGGAGAGTTGGTTGTGCCAATTAACTCAACTTCAAATTGACTATTTCTCGCGTGCATTGTCCACTTTCCCCAAGGTTCAATCTTCCAAGTAACTTGAGAATTCCAAGGCGCAAATTCGTAGAAATTCCCTCGATAATGAATGCCAATCATTGCGACAGATTCCATCCACCATAACACGCCGCGCCTGCCACCACCAGCAGTTAAAGCTAAATCTGATTCGCCTTGAAAACAATTGCAATTAATCCAAAACCATTTTTGAGGAAAAGCACCGCCCCAATTTTTTTCGCTGTAAGCTGGAACGTCTGTAAATTCATAGCGTTTGTCGTTCCAATCTATCCAGCCCGTGGCTAAACCGTGGGACATTAAAATTTGCCAACCTGGTTCAAATATTGGGAGGAAAGATAGGATTCCTGCTGTGGATTTTTGGATTTGTTCAGAGTTGCCCCAGCCGTAAAATGGTTTAATTTCATATTGCCAATAACAGTGATTGCTACTTCCGGGATCGTGTAAATAACCTTGATTTAAAGTAGCAGTAGCTTGATAGCCTTCTTCGACGTTGCTGTCAAATACTGACGGTTCTAAATATTCGGGTTTGATTTGTAAGTTTGTTTTGCCCCAATGTCCTAAACCCAATTTGTCCCGGTTTGCCCAAAACTTATTTACATCGGGGAAAGTGCGACACAAATATCTGTCTTCGGGGCCAAGAATTTGAGCGACACCCCCGCTGTAAGGTTGATTTCCTCTGGGGTCTTCGATGGAGTACATGAATGCAAAGGATTGTCCGTGAATTGGCAAGGTTATTCGATAGTACCAACCTTCAAAAAAGCGGCGATAACTGCCGTCCCAGTGGTAGCCACTGTGGGGAGTTTCAAGAGTTTTGTGTTTTGAGAGTGAATTTGACATAAAATTATGATCGGAATTATTAGTAGCCGAAATTAGGAGACGGCAGTGCCGTGTCCCTACAGTATTATTTTGGGTAGGGACACGGCACTGCCGTCTCCTCTATCATTCCGGTGCAACCGGAATTGATCTTACACAATCCGTTGCCGAACTTCCTTCTTTTATGACTTTAGCACTTTGGCGATCGACTCTTGCTCGTGCCCTCCACCGCAACCGCAGTCTTCCTTTTTCCCGGTATTTACAATTGGCAACAGTCAGGGCAGACGGGCGTCCGGCTAACCGCACTGTTGTGTTTAGAGGATTTTTGGAAGATACCAACCAGTTACAGTTTATTACAGATATTCGCAGTCAAAAGGTAGAGGAAATTAATGTCTATCCTTGGGGGGAGATTTGCTGGTATTTCCCTAAAACTCGCGAACAATTTCGGATTGCTGGAAAGCTAGTTGTGGTAGGGGCAGAACATCCAGGTGTAGCACTGTGTTCATCGCGCAGAAGGGCTTGGCAGGAAATTTCTGAGGCGGCGCGGGTGCAGTTTGCTTGGCCGCATCCGGGGGCAAATAGGGCTGTTTCTAGCGCTTTTGAACCTAGTGCCCCAGATACGATCGAGCCGGTGTCGAATTTTTGTTTGCTGTTGTTGGAACCGGAAACGGTGGATTTGTTGGAGTTGCGAGGAGAACCGCAGAACAGATCGCTTTATGGGCGGGATGAGGAGGGAAATTGGTCGGTGAGGGAGGTGAATCCTTGAAGTCAGTTGACAGTTGACTGTTGTCAGTAGGAAAGTTTTAAGTTGAAAAATTCCCCATGAAAGACTCAACGCTCAAAGCTATTTTTAGATGCCACTGCCGTCGAAGAATTCTTGAATTGCTTTATCTTTTAACTGACAAGTGGTAGGAACAGCTAATTGAATTTTTTCCGATACTGCTACATTTCGGGCTTGGTTTAAAGCTTCTGATACTGAGTAGAATTTGTGAGAATTGGGATCGGAAGTTAAGGAGATAGGCTGTTGAGTTTGCAAATTTTTGATTTGCTGTTCGAGGGATTCGATGCGATCGACCAAAGAACGAATCACGACGGCTTCAGAATCTGGTAAGCTACCGTGTTCGAGGGGATTGACTCGTACTCCCGATCGATAAACTATGCGGCCGGGAATCCCTACCACTGTACAATCAGATGGTACGTCCCTGAGCACGACTGAACCTGCGCCGATGCGGACGTTATTGCCAATTTGAAGATTGCCGAGGACTTTAGCGCCGGCACCGACTACTACGTTTTCGCCTATGGTGGGGTGGCGCTTGCCACTTTCTTTGCCTGTGCCGCCGAGGGTGACACCTTGGTAAATTAGGGCAAAATCGCCGATTATTGCGGTTTCGCCGATGACAACTCCCATACCGTGGTCAATGAAGACGCTTTTGCCGATGGTCGCCCCTGGGTGAATTTCGATTCCGGTAAGAAAGCGAGCCATGTGGGAAATCAAGCGGGGAATGAAGGGAATTCCGACTAAGTACAGCCAGTGTGCGATGCGGTGGAATACCAGGGCCTGAAGACCAGGGTAACAAAACAAAACTTCCAGCCAGTTGCGGGCAGCAGGGTCTCGGTCAAAAATTATACTGAAGTCAGCTCTAAGGGTCTTTAGCACTTTCGGAGTTACCAATTTTGGTTAAACACGCAACTTTATTTTACCCGACCGGGGAAGACACCTGCCGATCGCGTCAACTGAATCACAAAATATTTGAATATTAAAAAGTTAACACTATACTTAGCAATTAGTTATCTAATCATCTGGGATTTGACATCTACCTATAGAATAATGCAACGACAAATTTCCTCGATCTCTGCTGGATTTCGCTCGAATGACCCAACCCTGGGAGAAACTCCTAAAAAAAAGTCGCGTCCGATACAACGGGCGGTAGTGTTGATGTTGATCGCAACTGGATTGCTGAGTCTGCACGTCAGTCGGCTAGTGCAATTGCAACTGGTGGAAGGGAAACAAAACCGGGAACGAGCCGAAAACAATCGAGTTCGCCTAGTGCCAATGCCTGCGAATCGTGGACACATCATCGATCGCAAAGGCAAGCTATTAGCGGCGAACAATTTAGCTCGATCGGTATATTTGTGGCCGAAAGAACAAACGCCCGAACAGTGGAAACTATCAGCCGAAAAGCTAAGTCCGCTGCTGAAAATCCCAGCAAACGAAATTCTCGAAAAAATAAAACAGGTCGATCCTCTATCCTACAGACCGGTGCGACTCAGACAAGCAATGCCACCAGAGGTGTTTGTACCGCTATCAGAACAGGTAGGACAAATGCGGGGAGTAGAAGTGCGGCCCGAAGCCAGACGCTATTATCCCGAAGGCAGTGTGGCCGCTCACGTTCTCGGATATATAGGCGAAGCTACCCAAGCAGACCTCAAAGCTCACCCGGAGTATCCAATGGGGATGATTGTGGGTCAAATGGGTATAGAAGCCAGTTCTAACAGCAAAATTGCGGGAGTTTGGGGCGATCGGCTGATCGAGGTAAATGCCCAAAATCAAGAATTGCGGCTGATGGGACAGACACCCCCAAAACCGGGCGAGGCAGTGCAGCTAACTATAGACTTGGAGATGCAAAAAGCTGCGGAAAAAGCCCTGGGGAATCGACGGGGGTCAGTAGTGGCCCTGGACGTGAGAACAGGCGGGGTATTAGTTCTGGCCAGCCACCCGACTTTTGACCCCAATCTATTTACGCGAAAAATCACTAAAGATGAGTGGGAAACTCTTCAAGATCCCGAAAATCCCTTTTTGAATCGGGCGATGCAAGGCTATCCCCCTGGTAGCACTTTTAAAATTGTGACTTCCGTCGCTGGTATGGAATCGGGCAAGTTTTCGGCAGACTCGATTGTGGGTACTTCGTCTTACATTACTGTGGGCGGAATTAATTTTAATGAACACAGCGGCGGTTTCGGGGACATTGGCTTTCGGGATGCTTTGGCTTTCAGCAGCAATACGTTTTTTTATCAAGTGGGGATGAGTGCCGGGCCAGAGGAAATTGCTAAGTGGGGACACCTCTTGGGCATTGGCAAGGATACGGATTTGAAGCTTTTAGGGCTTAGCGGGGGCGATCACGGTCAAATGCCGACACCGGCCGAGAAGGAGAAAATCTATAAAGAACCTTGGTATGCTGGTGATACGGTAACGATGTCGATCGGTCAGGGGTTGGTGTTGGTGACTCCTTTGGAGGCGGCGGTGATGGTGAGTTCGATCGCGAATGGTGGCGATCGGGTCAAGCCCCATCTTTTGGCTTCTATGACTGGCACACCTGAGACGAAACCAGTATCTACGGGGATGAAACCTTCAACGGTTAAGGTGATTAAAGAGGGACTCGTGGCAGTAGTTACCGAGGGTACAGGAAAGGCGCTCAATGACGGTTCGATTCCACTGACGGCGGGCAAAACAGGGACTTCGGAGGTCATCGGACAGCAGGATCACTCGCTGTATGTGGCCTATGGGCCTGCTGACAAACCGGAAATTGCGATCGCCGTGGTTGTGGAAAATGGCGGTTTTGGTTCTGTAGCAGCAGCCCCGATCGCCAAAGAGGTGTTTCAAGCCTATTTTGGTAAACCTAAACAGGTAAATGAACCCGTGATTACTCCTTAGTTATTAGTGATTGGTAATTGGTAATTGGTAATTGGTAATTGGTAATTGGTAATTGGTAATTGGTAATTGGTAATTGGTAATTGGTAATTCGTAATTGGTAATTGGTAATTGGATTTGATGTGACAAGTATAGCAACCGCCACATCGGTGAAGACATAAATAACTTCATGAATAGAGCCGATACCCTTACTGCATCAATGATTTGATTCCCGTTATGCAACTGTCAACTGTCAACTGTCAACTGTCAACTGCTATAGTAGTGAGAAGATGTAGATGCCCGATTTTTTTAAGAAATCGGGCATCTAACATAAAAGGGTTTTACGCTTAATTAATTTGTTTAATTTGCCCCTGTTTTTCCTGCCTTCTTGATGTAACTAGAAACAGTATTTTCTAACAACATAGCAACAGTCATCGGCCCGATTCCTCCCGGCACCGGTGTGATAAATTCAGCTACTGTTTTCACAGCATCAAAGTCCACATCTCCCGCCAAACGGCTAGTACCATCGGGATTGACAACACGGTTGATACCGACATCAATGACCACTGCGCCCGGTTTGACCATATTAGCTGCAATCATTTCTGTGCGACCCACGGCAGCGATTAAGATATCAGCTTGACTGGTAATCGATTCTAGGTTTTGCGTCCGCGAATGAGCTACAGTAACAGTGCAATCAGCTTCTAAAAGCATTAGCGCCATCGGTTTACCCACCAAAATACTGCGTCCCAAAACTACAGCATTTTTTCCTTTCAAATCAATCTGATATTCTTGTAGCAGTCGCATCACTCCGGCGGGAGTACAACTGCGTAAACCTGACTCGCCCCGCATCAGGCGGCCTAAATTGATCGGGTGAAGTCCATCAGCATCTTTATCAGGAGCAATTTGGTACAGTAGAGAAATTGCATCTAAGTGATCTGGAAGTGGGAGTTGAACTAAAATGCCATCTACTCGATCGTCCTCGTTGAGTGCATGAATTGCCCGTTCCAGTTCGGCTTGAGTCGCATTTGCGGGGTAATGCTTACCAAAAGAAGCTATGCCAACCTTAGCGCAGGCTCGCTCCTTATTACGCACGTAAGCCGCACTGGCTGGGTTGTCGCCAACCATCAGTACCGCCAGTCCCGGAAGACGGCCAATCTGGGTTTGCATGGAACGAACTCGATCGCCCAGCTCACCTTGAATCTTGGTCGCTAAAGCTTTACCATCTAGTATCTGAGCAGTTTTGGCATCCATTGTAGACTCTGGGTTAGTGCTGACGATTCTAAATTTTAGCTTAAGCATCACCAAGGACTACACGGTAACGTGATCGCTCGTGCCGTAGGGACAAAGGCCAAGCCCAAGGCGTGTCAACAATCGCCTGAAAGCCTTGATAAATCTCGTTTTTACCTAAGTCTAGATCCCCCTAAATCCCCCTTAAGAAAGGGGGACGCAAGAGTATTTCTTGTCCCCCCCTTATACTCCCCCCTTGGGGGGGGGCGGGGGGGGTTGGGGGCTAGGGGGGTGGAAGGGCCTCATAGTCAAACAACAGTCTCTGACTGGGTTTGACCTTAAGTTGACACTACGAAAGGCTCTCGGAGTGTCCCTACAAGAGCTGTAGATGCAACCGGAAACGATATCAAATCTCAAATTATTTGAAAGATGACTACTACAATTAATCACATTTGCATTCAAAAGTTGTCCATCAGTTCTTTATTGGTAATACTCGCCACCGGTTTGCTAAGTTGTGGCAATTTGCCAGCGTCTCAATTTAACCTCGATTTTAATGTTGCCAAAATTGGCGATGTTCAACAAAAACGACAAGTGGATGCGGAAGTTTATCTGCGAGGAAAGGTAGAAAATCGCGCTCCATTTGTGGGAAATGCGGCTTATCAACTTCAAGATACTACCGGCAGTATTTGGATTTTAACCAAGCAGGCTTTGCCACAGCTTGGTGATGAAATTCTCGTCAAGGGGAAAGTCCGCTATCAGAGTATTAAGTTGAAGGATTTGGCGGGTAAAGATTTAGGTGAGGTTTATGTTGAGGAAATTGAACAGCTCAAACGTACTCCCAGTTCGGACAAGTCTAAATAATAAGTATGTACAGATTATTAAATTCTCAACTTTATAGTAATCAATCAACTGGATATGATATAATACCTTTACGTTAATAGCTTTTCATTCTTCCTTCTTCCTTCTTCGTGATTTTCCCCCTTGGGGGGGATCGGGCGGTTCTTCTTCCTTCTCTCCGTTAAATCCGTTACAAAATCCTTTGCCGAACTTCCTTCCTAACTACCAATGATATCAAAAGAAGTATTTATATCCAAATTATCAAACTGGGCTAATGCCCCTCAAAAGTTTTTCAAACGAGATGTCTTGCCCGTACTCGCAGATTTGCGGCTGGCAATTATCTTGTTGTTGGCGATCGCACTTTTCAGCATTTCCGGTACCGTCGTCGAACAAGGACAATCTGTAGAGTTTTATCAATCAAACTATCCAGAACACCCAGCCCTTTTCGGCTTCCTAACTTGGAAAGTTTTACTAATTGCAGGATTAGACCATGTATACCGTACTTGGTGGTTTTTGTCAATCCTAGTTTTATTCGGAAGCAGTTTGACAGCCTGTACATTTACCAGACAATTTCCCGCACTAAAAGCCGCGCGTCGCTGGAAATTTTATGAAGAACCAAAGCAGTTTCAAAAATTAGCCCTCAGTGCAGAATTAGAAACAGGTTCTTTAACTTCATTAGAGCAACTTTTGCAGCAAAAAAGTTATCGGATATTTCGAGAAGGCGAAAAAGTTTATGCCCGTAAAGGCATAATTGGCAAAATCGGGCCGATTATTGTTCACGCCAGTATGTTACTGATTCTAGCTGGAGCGATTTGGGGGACGATGACTGGTTTTATGGGGCAAGAAATGGTTCCCAGTGGCCAGGATTTTCGCGTGCAGAATATCACCGATGCTGGGCCTTGGGCGGGGCCGCAAATCCCGAAGGATTGGTCGATGCGAGTCAATCGCTTCTGGATCGATTATACTCCCAGTGGTGCGATCGATCAATTTTACTCTGATCTGTCGGTTTTGGACAAAACAGGCCAAGAGGTCGATCGCAAAACCATTCATGTCAACCTCCCACTAAAATACAGAGGAGTGACATTTTATCAAGCAGATTGGGCCATAGCCGCCGTGCGAGTTCGCCTCAACAAAAGCCCAGTTTTGGAACTACCAATGGCTCAGCTAGACACTCAAGGAAAAGGCAGAATTTGGGGTGCTTGGATTCCCACCAAACCTGATTTGAGTGCGGGAGTTTCTCTGCTAGCAAAGGACTTGCAAGGCACAATGTTAGTTTACGGTACAGATGGCAAATTATTAACTACAGTTCGCGCCGGCACCGCAGTTGAAGTGAATGGAGTGATGCTGACAATTGACGAAGTAGTTGGCAGCACTGGATTACAAATTAAAGCAGATCCGGGAATCCCGATCGTTTATACTGGCTTTGGGTTGCTGATGCTCAGCGTGATGATGAGCTATCTGTCTCACTCGCAGATTTGGGCTTTGGAAAAGGACGGGAAACTTTATGTGGGTGGGCGTACTAATCGCGCTCAAGTGACTTTTGAAAGAGAAGTAGTGGAGATTTTGGACAAGTTGGCCGAGTTGAAAAAAGAGAAAGATAAAAGTGCGATTACCGACACTTCTTTAGCTAGTCAAAACTAATTGTCGGGTGGGTAATGCCCATCATTAAATACAGCAGATTCCACTAATATAGCAATCCTAAATCATTTGTGAATTTCTTACTCCCTCCCCTTGATAAGGGGAGGGTTGGGGTGGGGTAAAAAGTTTACGACTCATTTAGGATTGCTATATACGTATAGCATCGGAATAGTAAATTCGAGTTAACAGTTAACCGTCAACATCATAAAGAGTGCAACCGGAATTGATATATAGCAACCGCCACATCGGTGAGGACATAAATAACTTCATGAATAGAGCCGATACCCGTACTGCATCAATGGTTTGATTCTCGTTATGCAACTGTCAACTGTCAACTGTCAACTGTCAACTGCTATAGCTATGACCTACGATACCAGT
>Ga0209591_10003519_pt1 | contig 18144 bp, 18 predicted proteins | sample MAT01_FD_187207 | JGI IMG/M metagenome (GOLD analysis project Ga0209591, IMG submission 187207) | Freshwater microbial communities from Lake Fryxell liftoff mats and glacier meltwater in Antarctica - MAT-01 (SPAdes) (version 2) | ecosystem: Environmental > Aquatic > Freshwater > Ice > Liftoff... | reverse complement strand
ACCGGAGAATTGCTGAATACTTTGACGGGACATACCGATGAGGTTTATGTGGTGACTTTTAGTCCCGATGGCAAAACTATTGCTAGCGGTTCTAAAGACAATACTATTAAGTTGTGGCTCAGGTAATTAGTCCCCTGTCATTTAATTGCTGTAATTCAGCTCGTTTTTTAAGGTTTGGGGAAAGTGCCAATAAGGCGTTTCTAATTCCTCCTCAGTTGGATAATTTTCAGTTGAGTTCTCTCCTTACTTTTCACGGGATCTCTTGATCCTAGAAAACTACTGACAGCTTATATTCCACAAGCCTGATTTCACCGTTGGTTTATTAGCATTAAGTGGAAAATATTGACAAAAATTTTAAAATTAAACCCTTGCCTGATAAGGCTTTCAGAGATGCCGTGAAAAGTAAGGGCCGAGATACCTGCTTTCTGAGGACATGAGGTAAAGTTTTGTTAAGTGAGGGCGCGATCGCACTACTCAGAACAAGCTCAACTGAATCGCCTCACTGTTGCGTTGCTGTTTCTGTTCCTTCATCACTTTTCTGATGGCGGTCTTGACTTTCTTAAGCGTTGCCTTAAAGAATCCTTCATTATCAAAGTTCGGCTCTAATACCAATTCTTGAAACTATGACTACAGATAATAATTATTCAATTTTTGGATGAAACTATAATATGAGATTCTATCTGTAGTCGGCATTTAGAGAATTGGTATTAGTCAGAAACCGAGTTTTTAAGCAAAATACTTCGTTTAAACCCTGAATCTCTGTTAAAAAATCCGGTTTCTTTGGTTGGTGTACGATCGCCTTTACATCCCTTAACAATGGGAGAAACCGATGGCACTTCAAGGATTAAGATACTGAACAGACTCTATGACTTTGATAGCTTCTTGGGGTGTGATGTTTTGGCAGTCTCGCAACTTGTGAAATCCTGCACCCTCAAATTTACTATATAGATGGACTCATTTAATAACTCTCACTGGTTACGAATGGAACTGCCACCTCCAGAATTAGGCAATTGCAGGTCTTGATCAAATAAAAAATCATCACGTATTTCTAACGTTCGCGTGGGTAAACTTAAGGAGGAATTTGGTAAATTTTGAGGCGCTATCCTTAGTGTATAACGGCCGATGGGGACACCATCAATCCGATACAAGCCAAACTGATCGGTGGCAGTAGTTTTGATAACTTCGCCTGTGGCATTGAGCAACTCAACTTCGATACCTGCAACCGATTTGCCCTTTGCATCCAGAACTCGTCCTGCTAACCCAAATTCTGGCCTGACGATAAAATATCAACTGGTAATCGCACCAGCCGCAACCTCGGCGGTATAAGTGGTTTTCACAGGAACTAAGGCAAAAGGTAATTGCTCTGGGTCTAATTCAACAAGATAAACACCTTCAGGTAAATTGCCGATCAAAAAATTCCCTTGGGAATCAGTTTTAGTGCGCGTAAGGAGATTATCGCGACTGACCTCAATTTCAACACCCTCTAATTTTAAACCAGGCAAATTGCTCCCCCCTTCGATCTGAATGCGACCAGTAATTTGACCCCGGTTTTGACTGATAGCACTATTTTGAGCTGGAATAAATCTGCCTTGATCAACAGTAAAACCTGCAACTAAACTCACAATTAATTGTTGATCATTAAAGCTTTGAAAGGAACTTCTACCGGGCAAACCTTGATACTCAGCCCGAAGCAGTACACCAGAAAATACAGGCAAACTCGCACCAATAATCGGCCTTACTGCTCCAGTTTCATCAGCGACAATGCCTAAGCGATAACTCAATCGGTTCACTCTTAACGGAGTGTAACTATATATAGCACGGTAGCGGGTAGAAACATTGCCACCAAATTCGGCACTCAAGGATAGTTGATTTTGTAAATTCAAACTATAGGCAATATCTACCAATTTACGATCGCCCGTGACATTAGCAGATAGGTTAACTGACTTATTAAACTGGTAGAAAGTATCCAATATATAACGCCCATCTAGATCGGGTCTGCCACTTAAATAAAGACCTTGCAGAGGATGCCAGTTAAAAGCTGGTGCAATGTATGTAGCAGAAGTTGTTTCATCCTGTCGGCTACGGGCGATTATGCCCAAACTCAGGCGATCACTCACTTTATAACTCAAGTTCGCTCTGTGATCAAATCGGCTCCTGTCTTGACTATTAGACAAGTAGCTGGCTGGAAAAAACTGAGATGTAGCGAAGAACTGCCAGGGCGGAAACTGAGCCTGTAATTCAGAAGTATAAGCTGTTTTTCCGTTCGAGTTACCCACAGAAGCAGCTAAAGTTAGCGGGGTGGCAATTTGCCAAATAAAACCTGTTTGTGCTTGTAATGTGGAGCCACCTTCCTTACGAGTATTCGGTGCATTTTGAACGCCAGCTTCAATTGTAAAATTATCAGATAATCCTTGCCGAAACTGATAAAAAGCTGTTGGCTGGCTGACTTGTCCTGAATTACCTTGGCCTATATTCACGCTATCGAATAAGTTGCCACTAACTCCCGCCCCAACCAAGTGAACAAACCTACCTGCGGGCAGCAATAGATCAGAAGTACCGATTCTTAGCTGGCGGATTTCAGCAGGGGAATTAAAATTATTCCGCTTATAAATTAAAAATTCGATTTCGTTGACTGTAGTAGATAAATTGACATTAAAAAATTGGTATTCTCCATTGAGTCCTACCTGTTGTTGAGCAATAACAGTGCCATCAACCCGTAATTGTACAAAACTCCCAGGAGGAGCTTGGCCACGAAATGTCCGCCTTGGTGACGCTCGCCTGGGTAAAAGTTCAGTTCCCTGACTGGTTTCATAAAAACGCCCAGATGGGAGGTTGGTATAGGCGATTTGTGCGCCTGTCATATTCAGGCTTGACAGCAGGGGATGTAATCCAATCTCCTGTCTACCTAATTGATAGCGAATTTCACCTGTCCGCTTGTACCAAAAGTATTCGGTAATTGCTTGTTGATCCTGAAAATTATTATCTGCACGGATGCGCCAACTTCCACCTCCAAGCCGCCCTCCCAAAATTGTAGAACTCCGCAAAGAACTACTATTACCATTTTGAGATAAATCAAGGTTTTGTCTGACGCTAGAAAAGCTGGTTTGGGGAGGGCGGATATCAGCTTTAAGCTCGGTTTGCTGCGAAGCAGAACGAGCATTTGTTTGCCAAGGTAAATCAACAATCAAAGCAACTTCTGAAGGATCAAACTCAATCGATGTGGCTAATTTGTTCGCAATCAAGGTATCAGTAATATAAATGATACCGTTAATAGTTTTGTAATCAATCTGCTCTAGTTTTATCGTGCCTAAAGGGGTGGTTATCTCAATGATCTCACCGACAGCTTTTTTCACGGTCATTCCTGTTATTTTAGCAAAATCATCCAGAGGAATCAGAAAGCTGTTATCAATTTTTAAGATTTCTAAATTGCCGACCTCTTTGCGCCTAATAATGATGCCTACTAATAATATTTCTGGTTGTGTTTTTACTGTATTAGCAGGGGTAGATACCTCTCCCAACAAGTTGTCATTGTTTTTAAGTGTCGTAGCTTTCTGCTGGGAGGTGGGAAAATTTTCTGGGTACTTTGCAGTATTTCTCAGATCTAATTTTTGCAAAAATACAGATGGCACTAGAGAGAGAATGGAGGATAACATATAGAGAGTTTGATAATATTATCAATACAATTTGCTAACAAAATTCATTCACTAGACAGGACTTACGCATTGTAACGATAAACCAAGGGTTTGAGATTGCTTCGGAAGCCTCGCAATGACAGAATTAGGTTGTCTGTGCGTAAGTCCTGACTAGATTGAAATTCTAGTGAATAAAAACATCAGCTTTGAATTTTGAATCTTAACTATTTAGCGCTAGGAGCAATAGTAAAAGGAATTCCCTCATCTATCGGCGTACCACTCAGATCGCCATTAATATCCAAAACATACTTCCCTGGAGGTAGCTTCGTGCTTGTGTTCTGGGAAAGTTTGCGGCGGTTGTTGGGCAAAATTGGTAGCGTTGGCAAACCGCTTGCTTCCCATACGCCATCGGGTAATTTTACATCTTTGGCTCCGACATTGGGAATGGGTTTTGTTGCTGCCGCACCCGGATATTTGTCAGATGACCAAATTGCATACTCTCCCGCCATCCGAACGTGAGCATTTCCTTGACTGGATATATCAAAAATAGCTGTAACTAGATTACCTTTATCTTCCACTTGAACAGAATTTAATACACCAATTCTTTTAATATTACCGGCATAGCCGTAGACTGCGACTCCCAATCGACCAACAACGACCGCAGCACTCGATTTATTCTTAGCAGAGGCGACTTCCTCAAAGAAAATCATGGCTCGATGTTCTCCCTCTTCTGGTTTGACGCGAGGGCGTACAGCAATGCGGATTGTTTGCACCTTTCCGGGAGGAATTGTAAAGCGCAATGGATTAATCAACAGCCAGCGATCGAGGGATTGCTCTGTAGAATCAACAATTTGTACTTGATTGTTTTCATCTTGCACCCAGTTATAGGTTGAGGTTTGAATTTCCAGCGGTTCGGAATCACTATTTATTAACCGAATAGATTCGTTTTTCCCTGAAGACTCAATCTGCAACTCTAACCGGGGCGGACTCACGGCAAAATTGCCAGCAATTCCGATACCGCTACCGATCGCGATCGCTCCCAATACTGTAGCTATTGCCAAGAACAATTTTCTATTGAAATAGTGCATTTTCTCTAGTAGTTTGTAGTTTTTAAGGAACTAACACCGTAACTCTTAAAGTTCCTTGGTATTCTCCTGCAACTTCAGCACGCTCTAAGTTCAATTTAAACTCCACTCCTCCCTCGATCATGTCAAAATTATTTTCGCGGGATACTCGAATCGGCGGCAAAGCCTGTAATGCCACCTTAATTTCCGAGTTGGGATGTTCGGGATTGCTGAGGGAATTGCTGCGCCCGTTTGCTGCGATTAAGTCATAGCTAACAGAGACAGATTGTAGCGGCCGATTTGCGGGTACGCGCATTTGCCAAAGAGAAGGAAGCGAGCGAACTAACTGAGTGTTTATTTGAGGAGCAGCCCTCAACATTTGTTCTCTTGTAGAAAATTGTTGAACGGTTGGACTTAATAAAAATTCTGATGGGCTAATCGGTGGTAAGACTAATGTTGGCCTAACTAATAACTGATAACCTTCATCTTGTCGAGCAGATGGGGGAACAGCTAGAGCATTTGCCTGAAAACAGCCAGCAGCGACCATTGCAGCCAGACAAGTTTGCCATTTTACATTTAGTGATTTGAGCTTTTTCATAACGATTATACCTGCCCTGTTTCATCTCAGAATAGCCAGAGCTTTCCTCGGCTTTATGACTGCTCTATCTTTAGTTACTGAAGGTGCGAATAGCAAATAGAGCAATATCGGCAGAGTTAGCACCGATATTGCTATTGTAAAAGCTTGGTACAAACGAACTGGTTTTTATCCTCTCTTCCCAGCTCAGTTTGCATGGAAATCACTACGGATTGGTAGCCGTAATTGTTATTAACCCGCCAGTATATGATCCGTCTGATTTAGCGTTTGTTAAGTCGAAGGTGAGAGTCGCAGTTCCCGTGTATGGGGGGATATTACCTATCCCAGCTCTTGGAGTAAACGCTGTACCACCTGTGACCGTCATGGTCATAGTATCCAATGAATTTACTGTATTGGTCAATGTAGGTGTTGTGACAGTAACGGTCATATTAGCTCCGCTCTGGGAATTCGTCACAATAGTATAAAGCGGGCTAATTGGTACAACGACTGAAGTGCTACTTGCAGGTGAAGTGGTTGTTAAAGCGGTACTTCCAGTTGTCGTTCCTCCTTGAACGAGTAATCCCCCTGATGCACCGCTAGCACCGAACAACTGAGAAGCAGTAAAAGTGAGATCAATGGTACTAAACGTCGTTAGTTGAAGCAACTTAGGAACTTGCACTCTCACATTTATGGGGCCGCTGGTTACAGTCTGCGCCAGTACGGGCGATGAAAACAGTGTACTCGCTAAGACTGCGGGAGTCGCTCCCAGCGCTAGGCAGCTAAATAATTTCCAGGTTTTCTTCCGTGCCACGTGGGCAGGAGTTGAAGTGACGGCAGGTGCAGAAAAAAGATTTTTGAGAGAAGAAGATATAGATTCCATAGCTTAATGCAGTAGTTTGAGTGACTATGATAACCACTATAGACCGAGATGCTGAGTTAAGCAAGGGCAAAGGGTATGCCCTGCTTACAAGGCAGCGCTCGATTGTTGGGAACTGCGGGGTAATCTGTGGTATCCCAAGCGCTAAGTGCTACCAAAGCGGTGATTACGGCGGATTTTGTGGTATAGCAATAGGAATCTTTCAGTAGGCGTTCGGAAAGGTCACAACCACCATTCAATAATCATTGTTTCCGATAACAGTAGGGGATTTTTAACCCCACAGTTACCTAACAGTTCTGTAACTGTGGGGGCTTGGCCGAGATCTTACTTTTCACGGCATCTCTGAAAGCCTTATCAGGCAAGGGTTTCATTTTAAAACTTCTGTCAATAATTTCCACTTAATGCTAATAAACCAACGGTGAAATCAGGCTTGTGGAATATAGGCTGTCAGTAGTTTTCTAGGATCAAGAGATCCCATGAAAAGTAAGGAGTTCTCTCGGATTTGAAAAAAGTAGTAAAGGTTAGCCACAGTTAAATCGGATATTTCTTGCCAATTCGAGGCAGCTAAAGCTAGATAGCCAGTGGCGATCGCCCGCTGGCCGACATAAAATTCGTATCCCCGGCGGAGTTCCGGCTTCAGCGCGAAGGCTAGCTGGTCGCGCAAGGATAGAAAGTGAGACTTTTGCTTTAAATTTTCATAAAGTGAAGGTTCCGCAGCTAATACCGCGAATGTAGTGTGCACGCTGCTTTTTAAATTATCGCCGCTGAGTGGATCTAAACTAGCTAACTGGTGCTGCTCTTTGGGAGACAAAGTTTGCATCCAATCAACCTCATTTTGCCAAAATTCTATGACACTTAAGTCGTGGCCGAGAATTCTAGTAACTTCTGGAAATAAAAAATCTAGTTCTGATTCAGCTTGACATCCTTTAACAACAGTTAGAAGATCTTGACGAATTTTTGATTGAAGTTCGAGTAGGCGCGAACTCACCATATCATCAGCCCGCTGCAACTGAAACGTGACACCTATCGCCAGATCAATCGCCCAAACACATTCCATTTGCCGGATCTGTCCGGCAGAACACAGTCCCTCCAACAAACAGGGATTATCATAAATTTTCAAAGCCTCAAACAGCATATCCCGCCCGCTATTAATTTCCGAATTCCGAAGCTTCAAATCCGGCACTGTCAGGGCTGACTGGCAGCGTTTAACAGCCTTAGAAAAAATATCATAACCATTAACCAGTTTCTGGCGGTGCATTTCAAAATTTGAGTCATGAGCCACCTTAAAAATCTGCTGGATCACCTCTACTCCGTTGTCTTTAAGGATGTGTCTGAGATCGATAAACCCGTCTTTAATTTTGAGTTTCTGATGTTTTGCCTCTTCTCTAATTTTTAATACTTGATCGAGGTTGACTGCTGACAAAACTGTGCTCGATACAGCGCCAATACCAATGACGGCAGTAGTCGCTTGCATCACAGCCAAATTAATTTTCAGACAGTTAAGCATTCTGTATATTTTTTGAGACCCCTGATGAGTTTGAGCAAGCTGCAACGGCGCGACTGTCACGTACACGGGAGCTATCAGCGGCTGTATGGGCCCGCCCCCGGCTAACTGTGCGAGCAATCCTAGAACTCCGCGATCGGATAGAGTTGCAGTTGTTGATTGATAAAATATTTTTGCGAGCTCCACAAACTCCCCTGTCACCGGATCTCTAGCTGCGGGGAGAAATTTTCCTGTTTTGGCCGCAGGCTGTACGAGGTTGCCAGTATTGAGTCGATCCTGAGTTGCAGGGGTGAATAGATAATCCATGTTGTGACACCAGTTTAAAACAAGAATGCAACTGTAGGCTCGCGCTCCAAACCATGATAGTCATCAATCATTCCCATTCCCAACTCTAAAATCTAAAATCTAAAATCTAAAATCTAAAATGGTATGACTCAGTTTGCATTGAAAAAGGCAGATGTTCTGTATTGTATGCTATTTAGGGAAAGGAGCAGCGAAAGGAAATGAATGAGTATCTCAAGCTATTTCAGGCTATTACCCAGTTTAGCGATCGATTGTTGGCAGACGAATATCAATCAGTGGAGATTAAGCAGTCAGCTACCAACCTCAGCCTAGATGTGGAACCTTGTATTCAGGAAATTAAGCAGTCTGCCCTCAAAATTAAGGAATTACTTCAAGTCTGTTTGCAGGATGTATCTCAAGCTGAGGATATCTGGAATAGCAAGCCAAGAATTGCCCAAGCATCTCCTGTTGATATCTGGAATCAGATTGGCGAACTAAGCGGATGCAATGTGAGAATTCGCAGTTTAGGAAAACAGGGCAAATATGATGCTGTTGTTAAAGTTCGCAAATCGTGGAGCGACAAGGCTACTAAGTTAAAAAATCAGTGGTTTTTGTGGGATAAAAACCATCAAGTGTTTCAAAGAGATAATATCGGTTTTTTTGAAAAAGATAATTTGCACAAAGAGTTGCGGAATGAAGTTGATTACCAAGCCGAGCGAGTGATGTTGATTGTGGAGAATGAACTTAATTTGATTTTCCAAGAATTACAATCTATTGATATAGAAAAAATTGAATTTTGTATTGAATGCTTCGATCCCAAGAGTCAATCGAGATTTAGAGAGCGACTGCAATCAATAGGCGGCGAGATTGTGTCGAAGTTTACGGAACCTCTAAAATATTTGCCTGAGTCGCATCTGAAGACTTTTAAAGAAACCCTGAAAGCTCCTGTAGAAACTCTGGTTCATAAAAGCAAAATAGGAATCTGTTTGATCGATTTTGAAGACTCTTGTAAAGTGATTGAGTCAATGATGGATAATTTGATTGTATCAATTTTTGATGACCGAATTAAACTCGCAATTCAAACAGTGGAAAAAGTAATCCTGTTTTACAATAATTTTTTAGAGAAGCAGGCGCGATATCAGCAAGAGAAGCCCCAACAGCGGGCGGCGGAAAAAGATTGGATCGACCACCAGCGACAGCAACTCAGGCAAGTTCAGCAGAGTATTGATTTAATTTTAAATGATTAGTCTGTGGGCAATAACAGGCTTTTGGGCCTGTTCCACAATCAATAAATTTGCGGATTTTGGGGTGGGCACGATCGCCCGCCCCTATACTAAAATTTTAGACGGTTGCTGGAACGCTGTTGATGAGTTCGTAGACGATCGCACCCAAAGACGCTAAACTAGCTAAAATCAGCATCCCAGCGGGCATAAACTTGCGAGTTTTGACCAACCGTACAATAAAGACTACTACTAAAACAGCGGAGATGGCTGCTGCTAATGTTAAACCCCAAGTTTGTCCCATGAGTTGTGCGCTGCCGGCAAAAATTAGCAGCGAACCGCTAATCAGGCCGGAAATGAGCGAGGCTTGGCTTTTGGCTTTGATGTAACCCATGATGCCACCAATTAGTGTCAAAACGCCGTAGCCGATCGCCGCTGCTGTACCTAAATTCATTTTTAATGCCCCAAATTTCACAAGTGCATCTCAATTTATACAGCGATAGCTGCAATTACAGTCACAAATTGTTAGAAAATTTATTAAACCAAGTCAGAGTATCTAACTGTTATAGAATTGCCATTATGTCAGCCCTAACTTCTGGTGCGATCGCCCAAATCCGTTACCTCCAACGCCAAGCAGCATCCCTGCTGCTGTATCAATCGGTTCTCAAAAGCCCCGCAGGTCAAGCCTTTCTCGACTTGCTGCAAGCTCTCCACCACAGCGAAGTCAGCGGTTTAGACTGTCAGGTAGCCTACGGCAACTGGTTCAAAGTTCAGGCTGCTAAAAATCTGAGTTGGCAAGATTTCCTGATTTGGGAAATTCTCAAAGACGAAAACCCCTTTTCTCGCCGAGCTCAACAAACAGATTTTGCGAGTTTGCCGCCCGCTTTGGTGGAAGCCGCCCGCCATGATTTACAAGTGCTGCAAAATATTTACGAATGCAGCAGCGAACAGTTGAGCAAGTGGGTGCGGGTAGCAGGTCAACTTGACGCAGTGCCTCCGATTTGGCATTCCGAAACTGTCGCAGAAAACGCCAATTTACCGCTGCACGAGAAACTTGAAAAATGGTCGAGTGCTGCGGAATCTTTGGCAGAATATTGCCGAAAGTTTGGCACTGGCTTGTTTGCCGAATATCGCGCTTTTGGGTGGCGCAGAGGGCAGTTGGCGAGTATTCCGCATCCCGATCGCATAAATTTGAAAGAGCTGGTTTGCTGCGATTGGCAGCGGGATGCTCTGGTCAAAAATACGGAGTTTTTGCTGGCTGGTTATCCGGCTTTGCACGTTTTGCTGTACGGGAGTCGCGGTTCGGGTAAGTCTTCTTTGGTGAAGTCGCTGTTAAATGAATTTGGCGATCGCAATTTGCGCTTGATTGAAGTATCTAAATCGGATTTGCAAGATTTGCCGCTAATTGTCGAGCAGTTGCGGGGAGTTCCTCAAAAGTTTATTATTTTTGTCGATGACCTTTCTTTTGAGGAAGATGATGATGCTTTTAAATCTCTGAAAGTGGTTTTGGAAGGAAATGTCACCGCCAGGCCTCAAAATGTGGTAGTTTACGCCACATCCAACAGGCGGCATTTAATTCGAGAGTTTTTTGATGACAGGCCTCGCCCCAGTGACGCAGACGAAGTTCACGCTTGGGATACTGTGCAGGAAAAACTTTCATTTAGCGATCGCTTTGGCTTGACTTTAACTTTTGAACCGGCGGATCAAAACACTTATTTAACAATTGTCCGACATCTGGCAACACTTGCGGGCATCAAGCTCGCTGTTGAGGATTTGGATCACCGGGCTAAGGAATGGGCAACTCGTCGCAATGGGCGATCGGGCAGGAGTGCGCGGCAGTTTGTTGATTTCCTGAAAGCAGATTTAGCGCTTTTTGACAAGTAGATCGTCTGTACTTCAAGGGCGGGTTGTTGCTGAAATATGCGAGGCAATTCAAGCTCTGAATCAACCCGCCCGACGAGCGCCGAAGGGCAAAATAAAAAATCTTAATTTTTTCATAATTTTATTGATAATAAATAACTCAGCAGATTTGATATAATTGTCGAAATCCCCAGCCAAGGAAACATCCAAAGCCAGAGCCCATCGGGACTCCATGAATCCACTACTAAATAATGAGGAAAGTATCATGGGTTTATTTGATAAAGTATCGCAGACTCGCCAACAAACTGACGTAACGTTAGGGCCTGCTGAATCATTTGCGGCGATCGCCCTAATTGCCGTAGCAGCCGATGGTTACATCAACGACAGCGAAAGTAAAGCGATTAGCATGACGCTATCTCGGATGCAATTGTTCCGCAGCTATCCAGATGATGTGATGCGAAAAATGCTCGATCGCCTCCTGATGATTCTGCAACGGCAAGGAGTTGAGGTACTGTTTAATGCGGCTTTGGCAACACTTCCAGACGAACTTAAAGAAACAGCTTTTGCTGTGACAACTGATATCGCTTTAGCAGATGGCGAAGTTTCAGAAGAAGAAGAACAACTTTTGAATGATCTTTATGGTGCATTGGGACTCTCTGAGGAAATGGCCCTCAAGATTATAGACGTGATGTTGATTAAGAACAAAGGTTAGAAAATCAGGTCAAGGAGAAGAACTTATTAGTTTTGACTTAAATAGGACTTACGCTGACTTCGGAAACCCGGTTTCTTCGTATATTTATCGTTACTAAACGCAAATTTTTTCGTAGAAACCGGGTTTCTAGCCCATGCGTAAGTCCTGTTAAATAAAGACAATATTTTTAAATCAAAACTCAAAACTCAAAACTGCTTTAAATGCCTTTTTCTTACACCCGCACTGTGCGCTTTCAAGATACCGATGCTGCTGGAGTCGTTTACTTTGCTAACGTTTTGGCGATGTGCCACGAAGCTTACGAGGCATCTCTAGCAGCATCGGGCATCAATCTCAAAGCATTTTTTGGCAATCCCGATGTTGCCTTTCCCATAATTCATGCTAGTGTAGATTTTTATCGCCCACTGTTTGCGGGCGATCGGCTGACGATTCAACTAACGCCCAAACAATTTGCTGGCGATGAATTTGAAATTGCCTACCAAGTTTTTTCTGAGGAAGTTGCAGGCAGAAGCGCGGCTAAAGCTGTTACTAAGCACGTCTGCATCGATGCAGTGACGCGAACTAGAAAACAGCTATCTGAAGACTTAATGCAGTGGATGAGGCAATTTGAGATTTGAAATTTCAGATTACTTCTATCTTTAAATAATAGCAGGGAATGACAGTCAAATTTATGTTTTGTTGATAATTTATTCTAACTTTTTGATATTATGCCAAATCGCAATTATGCTATCGTCGGCACGGGAGCTTTAGGCGGATTCTACGGTGCTCGACTGCAAAAAGCAGGTTTAGAAGTTAATTTTTTGCTACGCAGCGATTACGATCGCGTCAAAAAACACGGTTTGATTATCGAGTCTCCCGAAGGCGACTTCACCCTCTCTCACGTGCGCGCCTACCGCGACGCGCATAAAATGCCTCAGTGCGACGTAGTAATTCTCGCACTGAAAACCACGCAAAATCACTTGTTGCCCAAACTTTTGCCTACTTTATTAAAGGATGACGGCGTAGTTTTAGTCTTGCAAAACGGACTGAATATCGAACCAGAAGTAGCTAAAATTGTCGGTGCAGAACGAGTGATTGGCGGGCTGTGTTTTCTCTGTTCTTATAAAGTTGGGCCAGGTCACATCTGCCATGTGGATTACGGTAATATTACCCTGGGCGAATATACCCAAGACTATAAAATTATCGGAATTACTAACAGATTGCACCAGATTGCAAGGGACTTTAACTGCGCTGATATTCCCATTGATCTGAGCGAAAATTTACTGTTATCAAGGTGGAAAAAGCTGGTTTGGAATATTCCTTATAACGGGCTATCTGTGATTTTGGATGCGAGAACAGACGAACTGATGGCTAATCCCGATACTCTGGTTTTAGTCGAGCAAATCATGGGGGAAGTGATAGCGGGGGCCAAAAGTTGCGATCGGATTATTCCCGATGACTTTATCCAAATTATGCTCGAATACACTCAGCAAATGAAGCCTTACCGCACGAGCATGAAAATCGATTATGATGAATCGCGGCCGCTGGAAGTTGAGGCGATTTTTGGTAATCCGATGCGGGTGGCCCAACAAGCAGGTGTTAAGTTGCCACAAATAGAGGTACTTTACCGAATGTTGAAATTTGTGGATGTTCAAAGACAAGAAGCTGAGAGGACGAGAAGGCTGTTAGGTGTGGAATAATTGGGAATTGGGAATTGGGAATTGGGCGGGGGCGGGGCGGGTTTATGAGATTTATAACTTGTGTTGTAGATATTGGTGAACCCGCCCCTACGGGAATTACTGTGAAATTCGGTTAATACTATTGATTCACCGGAGATGACACCGCAATTTTTTGCAATTGTTCTCGATTGACTTTTCCTTGAGCATTCCGGGGCAATTGTTCGACACAAACCCAATTTTTTGGTCGCTTAAACTTGCTCAACTTATCTGCGATTGCCGCTTGCAGATTTTTGACAGTAACTTCGGAATTAGCGGGAACGTAAATCGCCGTAACGACTTGACCCCAATCTTTGTCTGGCAAGCCAATTACAGCAACATCTGCAACTAAATTAGTATTCTTAATTGCGGCTTCGACTTCCGCCGGAAATACGTTTTCTCCGCCTGTAATAATCTTGTCGCTGCTGCGTCCGACGATATTTAAGTAGTTATTGTTATCAAAAAATCCCAAATCGTCTAATTGGAAATACTCAGTAGCAGCCATTTTTTCAGGATAATAACCCAACGCCAAAGATTTAGCATTTACCGCAATATTCCCGATTTGATTATAGCACAAAATCTCGCCTTCTGCACTGCGAATAGTTATTTTCGCGTGGGGTAAAGCTTGACCAGAAGTGTTGTTTCCCGCGAGAAAATCTTCGGGTTTGAGTGTAGCAATTTGCGAGGCGGTTTCTGTCATGCCGTAACTCGGCGCTAATTTAATTTGATAGTTTCTAGCTGTGGCTAAAAGTTCCGGCCAAGCGGGAGCACCGCCCAAAAGTACGGCACGAAACCGGGATAGCCATTTAGCTGTATCTGGGTTTTGCAGCAGCCGTTGCAGTTGAGTTGGTACTAAGGAAATGAAAAATTCTTCGGGTTCGATATCGGATTTTTCGCCTGCTTCTAGTGCTTTAAATGGCTGAATTACCAGTTTGCCAACCGTCGTGAGCGATCGCATAAATTGCATGAAACCGCTGACGTGGTATAATGGCAAAACGCAGAATGAGTTGATTTTGTCAACTTGAAAATATTGTTGAAAACCTTGGACTGATGCGGTTAGTGTTTCCCAAGTGTGGATGGCAAAACGGATTTTTCCCGATGAACCGCCGGTGGGAATCATGATCGTATCAAAACCGTTTTTACCGGGTGAATGGGATTCCGGCGAATGGAATTCGGGTGAGTTTAATTCTGGTGTATTGAATCCCGGCGAATTGAATCCCGGCGAATGGAATTCGCGGCTACACAAACGATGTCCGCCTCCGCGGACTGGGAGAGGGGAGAATATTTTTTTAAGGTCAGTATTTTGTTGTAAAATTAGGTCTGGTTGGACTAAATTAAAGACTTGTTCCCATTCTTGTTTTACCCAGTTGGGATTGCAGAGAAAAATTGGGCATTTGGCGGCGCGGGCGCTGATGAAACTGGCAAGAAATTGCAGGGGTTCTGATTCTGCGATGCAAATTTTGGGGGGTGTTTTTTGGGCGGGATTTTTGGTGATTTGTTGCAATTGCCGATCGACTATTCGGGCAAATTCGCGGCTGTCACAACCGACAAGCCAATTATCGGGCAATTCAAAGGGTAGATTCAGACTATTTACTGTGATTTTTTTTGCCATAGATGCTGTAACCAGGTGTCTTGATTGTCGTCGAACCAGCTATCGGTACCGAAGCCTAATGCTCTATTATTTATAGACAATTCTGTTGCTAAATTTAAGGCTGCTTGTCTGCCAATTTTTGTTTCAAATACTGATGAGAAAACTGCGTCTATATTGTGAGTTTGACAAAATTTGCGGAGTTGGGATGGGGAACCGCCGATCGCAGGTTTGATGACAAAAATTCCCCGCCAACCTTGGCTGTAGCATTCTTGGATGCGATCGAGGTTGGCTGCAGATTCGTCTAGGGCGATCGCAGTTGCGTAAATAGCATTTAATTGTACCATTTCCTGAAACTGGGCGATCGGCAGCGGCTGTTCCAAAAATTCAATCTCTGCAGCCAAATCGGGTGTTGCTTTGACGCGATCGCAAGCTTCCAGCCATTTTTGGGCCTGGGAGTAGGTGAGTCCCCCATTAGCATCTAAGCGCAAAAGTGGTTTTTGGCGATCGCACAAATTGCAATACGCTTGGGATAAGATAAGACGGCGGTTGAAACCGCGTCTACACAAACGATGTCCGCCGACGCGGACTGAAGAAGACAAGGTAATTTGAACTGCTTGTTCTTCAACCCGCGTCGGCGGGTTTTGCTTGTATAGACGCGGTTTCAACCGCCGGGTCTTTTTATCCCAAGCGTATTGACCCAAATCGTGTATTTCTGCAATTAGCTGCTGAAAAATCGTTAATTCTTGTTCAATTGCAGCAACGCCAATTTTCCATTTAAACGTGCGATATCCCTCCAACCAAAGCATTGGTAAAACCTGCAAAGCTGTTTCACCAGCAGGCAATAAACCGCTGTACAGACTTAAATTTTCGCTTTTCTCCCCCCCTTGGCAAGGGGGGGTTGGGGGGGGTGAATTTTGCTCGTTTGATAGTGCTGACTCAAAGCCAAATTGACAAGCTGGTAATTCAGCGGAAATAGCGAAAATCATCTCTGATGAAATATTAGCAGGTAACTTTTGACAAAAATCCAAAGCTTGCTCAAAAGTTTCGGAACCAAACCAACTTAAAGGGGCAATTTCTCCCCAACCAATGCGATTGTTTTCGTCAATAAGTCGCAGGATAATTCCTGATCGAATATCCCAAATGCCGTGACTTGTTTGCAGTGGACGCTTAAATTTTCGCTGATAGGCGCGATACTCGAATTTATATAACATTTGTGTTTTAGTTAATCATGAATAAGGCCTAAGAAACCGGGTTTTTACCTGATTTGTCGGTGACCACAAAGATTTTCGCAAAAAACCCGGTTTCTGACTACCCACTAATCATCCATAAGGCCTAAGAAACCGGGTTTTTACCTGATTTGTCGGTGACCACAAAGATTTTCGTAAACAACCCGGTTTCTGACTACCCGTCAATCATAAAATTGTCTCACAACTTCCACAAACTTATCAATGTTTTCAAAATGGATATTGTGACCAGCGTTTGGTATAATCTTGAGAGTAGCGGCCGGACATAAGCTGGCAATTTCTGCATTGATACTTTGAAATTTATGATCATCTTCTCCCGCTAGCAAGAGGATGGGGATTTGATTTTGTGTTAGTTTTTCCCAAAGAGATGGTTGGTTGCCGGTTCCCAGGTTGCGGAGTGATTTGGCTAATTCTAAGGGATTGTTTGCTAAGCGGGTTTCGATTAGTTGGTTGAATTGGGGAGATTTTTTTAAGGATTTGAATAAAGGGCGATCGTACCAGTTTAAGATAAAATCTTTAATGTTGCTATTTTCGAGGTTTTGTGCTATGTCTAAATCGGATTGAATGCGGTGCGATCGATCTTTTTCACTCTTCAATCCCGGAGACGCTGACTCTAACACGACTTTCTCGAATCTTTCAGGAAAATGTAATGTCATGTACAGCGCCAATCGCCCGCCCATTGAATAGCCCAATAACAAACATTTATCTATTTGTAAGTGATCTAATAAGTCGATCAAGGCTTGGGCTGTATTTAACATATTGTAGCAACTTTCGTCGCCGTTGACTCTGGTTTGTCCGTGGCCGGGAAGGTCAACTGCTAGACAGCAATATTTTTGAGATAGTAAGGAAATGACGCTGCTAAAATCTTGATTGTTGCCCGTGAATCCGTGCAATAATAGAATTATTGGCTGATTTTTGTTGTCAGTTAAAGTATAGTGAAATTGATAATTTTTAGATTTTTCCATATTTACTGAAATCTAATTTCCGCATCGCCAACAGATATGACTGCTTGAAAATGAGTGAGAAAATCCATACCAAGAAGACCATCTATACGAATATTTGGTGGTAGATTATGGGCAACTATCTCAAAATCTTCTATTAGTTGACCCACACAATTAAACCAAGATACATTAATCACAGGAGCATAAATTATTCCTTGACCTGTAACTAATTCTTGTCTGCGTAAAGGATGGCCAGTATCATAACCCAAATTTTGTAACACTTGAACTGGCAATATTGTGAAGCTAGATCCCGTATCTACCAATAAACGCACCCGCAGAAAATTGCCCCCTTCTCTACTGCCAATAGTTGCTTGCACGGCAAGCAAATTTTGCCCATAACGCAACAAACGGTAGGCTTTCTGATAATTTGGGATTTTCGTCATAACATCACTGCTAGGTTGTCAGGTATCAGTCCAGTATATTCTATGGCTACAGATTTTCCATTCCTTAATGAAAGCTTACTATAAATTTCATCGCGTTCTGTTGCATGGGCTAAAACTTCACCTCGAATCACACTTAATTCTTCATCTAATTCAGGATTGACGATGAGCACCCACTCATCAGGATACAGACTAAAAATTTCTTCTAAGCTCAATATTTTGCCGATTTCTGTTTGCGTACTCATACTTTTATTCTCCTTGTTTTATGATGTAATGTGAGGTAAGGATTGCTAAATCAAAGAAAATTTTGAGAAGTAGCCGAAAAAGATTAACTCCGCCAACTCCCTCAACTTAGCAAACCCTACCTCCATTTTATCGGAATTCTCGATCGCCCAATCTACAAAACAAACCCCAGCGCCAGCAGCAATCCGCTCGAAAAATGCAGCGCGAGTGCGATAAACTTAGAGTTGCTGACTTTTGCCGGTTGGTCGTGATAGTCTGTGACATGGCGG